>ERZ772909.216-NODE-216-length-38999-cov-4.117168_pt1 | contig 38999 bp, 33 predicted proteins | sample MGYA00511137_ERZ772909 | MGnify/ENA primary metagenome ERZ772909 (study PRJEB29015, sample SAMEA2738095) | human oral metagenome | biome: human oral; feature: human-associated habitat; material: saliva | place: China | collected 2270 ... | reverse complement strand
TTTATTTCTCTATATTAAACAAAAAAACCTTTAAATAATACATAATTTTTTACATATCATTTAAAGGATTTCTTTTAGCAATATTTTATATTCTTTTAGCGATCTCAGTACCCATTTCCTTAGTTCCTAGCTTAATCATCCCATCTATATAAATATCAGCTGTTCTATATCCAGCTTGTAAAACTTCTGTTATAGCTTTTTCTATTGTATCTGCCTCTTTTTGTAAACCAAACGAATATCTAAGCATCATAGCTGCTGAAAGTATTGTCGCTATTGGATTTGCTATATTTTGTCCTGCTATATCTGGTGCAGAACCATGACTTGGCTCATAAAGTCCACGAGTTCCATCTCCTAAACTTGCTGACGGAAGCATTCCAAGTGATCCTGTCAACATTGAAGCTTCATCAGATAAAATATCACCAAACATATTATCTGTTAAAATTACATCAAATTGTCTTGGATTTGCAATTAACTGCATTGCTGCATTATCAACATACATATGTGACACTTCAACATCTGGATATTGTTTTGAAATTTCATTTACAATTTTTCTCCATAACTTTGATGTATCTAAAACATTATGCTTATCAACACTCATTAGTTTTTTACTTCTCACTTTTGCTATTTCAAATGCTTTTTTAGCAATTCTCTCTATTTCCATTCTTGTGTAAGGCAAAGTATCTACAGCTTTTTCATCTGAATATTCTCTTGATCCAAAATATATTCCACCTGTCAATTCTCTAATAATCATTACGTCTAATCCATCTCCAATTATTTCGTCTTTTAATGGACTAGCACTTTTTAATTCTTTAAATAAAACTGCAGGTCTTAAATTTGTGTACACACCCAAATCTTTTCTAATTTGAAGCAATCCTTTCTCAGGTCTTTTATTAGGATTAACTGTATCCCATTTAGGCCCTCCAACTGAACCTAATAAAATTGCATCACTTTCTTTACAAATTTTTGCTGTCTCTTCTGAATAAGGTATTCCATATTTGTCAATAGATTCTCCACCTAAATATCCTTGTATATAAATAAATTTATGACCAAATTTTTCTCCGATTTTATCTAATACTTTTATAGCTTCATCTACTATCTCCGGTCCTATTCCATCTCCTTTTAATACCGCAATTTTATATTCCATTTCTCTTCTCCTATTTTCTATTCTTGACTTATATTTAACTTCTTTTTAACTCATATTCTTTTATTTTATCTTCATGTTGTAATGTCAATCCTATTGTATCTAACCCTTTTAACAATCTTTGCCTCCAAGCTTCTTCCAATTCAAACTGATATTCTTTCCCATTTGCGATTAATTTACTATTTTCCAAGTCAACTACAACTTTTTCATCTCCCGGAAGTGCTGCCAATTCCAATCTTTGCTCAAGTGGTAAAGTTATAGGTAAATGTCCGTTATTTAACCAGTTCATATAGAAAATTCCTGAGTATCCTCCAGCTACAATTACATGAAATCCATAGTCTTGAAGTGCCCAAGCCGCGTGTTCTCTCGATGATCCACAACCAAAATTATCTCCAGTAATTAAAATTGTCCCATTTTTATATTCAGGCTTATTCAAATTAAATTCCATATTATTTGTTCCATCTTCATTATATCTCCACTCATCAAAAACATGGTCCCCAAATCCTGTTTTTTCAATACTTTTCAAATATTGTTTTGGAATTAATTGATCTGTATCTATGCTGTTATTCATTATTGGGACGATTGTCCCTTCATACTTAGTAAATGGCTTCATCTTTAATTCTCTCCTCTTCTCTAACGTCTATAAATTTACCATAAATAGCTGCTGCTGCTGCCATTGCCGGACTTACTAAATGTGTTCTTGCTCCTTTACCTTGTCTTCCTTCAAAATTTCTATTAGAAGTTGAAGCACAATGTTCTCCAGATGGTATCAAATCCGGATTCATTCCTAAACATGTTGAACATCCAGCTTCTCTCCATTCAAATCCAGCATCTTTAAATATTTTAGCTAATCCTGTTCTTTCTGCTTCCTTTTTAACTACTTGAGAGCCTGGAACTACAACCGCTTTAATGTTAGAATGAACTTTTCTCCCTTTTACAATTTTTGCTGCTTCTTTTAAATCTGCTAATCTTCCATTTGTACAAGATCCAATAAACACATGTTTTACTGGAATATCGAACGGTGAGCCTCCCGGCTTTAATCCCATATAGCTATAAGCCCTCTCATCGTTATGATCTTTTATTTCTGGAAATTTTTCATCAATATTTATTCCCATTTCAGGATTTGTCCCCCAAGTAATTTGAGGAGCCAAGTTTGAAACATCTACTTTTATGTGAACATCATACGCATCCACTGAGTCCGTATACAATTCTTTCCATTCTTCTATTTTTTTCTCTAACTCTTCACCTTTTGGAGCGTATTTTCTTCCTCTTACGTAATCAAAAGTTGTTTGATCTGGAGCAATTACTCCAAATTTCCCACCACCTTCAATCGCCATATTACAAATTGTCATTCTTCCTTCCATAGACATCTCTCTTATTGTATCTCCAAAAAATTCAAACGCATATCCATTTCCAAGTCCAATTCCGTGAGTTTTAATAATATGTAAAATTATATCTTTTGCGTAAACTCCTTTTTGTAATTTCCCCGTTATTTCTATCCCCATTGTTTTTGGTTTTTTTTGCCAAATTGTTTGAGTTGCTAAAACATGTTCCACTTCACTCGTCCCAATCCCAAAAGCTATCGCTCCAAAAGCTCCATGCGTTGCAGTGTGACTATCTCCACAAACTATCGTTTTTCCTGGTTGTGTCAATCCTTGCTCAGGTCCTACCATATGAACAATTCCATTTTGATCATGGAACATATCAACTAATGTTATTCCAAATTCCTTACAATTTACTGCCAACGCCTCTAATTGAGCTTTGGAAATCTTATCTTGAATATCCAGTCTTTCTTCCATAGTTGTAGGTGTATTATGATCCATTGTCCCAAATGTTAAATCTGGTCTTCTCACTTTTCTCCCTGCAATTCTAAGTCCAGAAAATGCTTGTGGCGATGTAACTTCGTGAATTAAATGTAAATCAATATACAAAAGTTGAGCTTCTCCTTCTTCTCCTGTAATTACATGCTTTTCCCACAATTTATCAAACAATGTTTTTGGTTTATTTGCCATGATTTTCCCTCCATTTATCTTTTTCTAATTCATCTTAATTATTTATTTTCTTATATTTTTTTAAGTTTAAACACTACAACTTCTGGCTGTGCAAAAAATCTTATATACATTTCAAAAGCTGATCCACCTAGCCCTGATGTTATGTATAATTTATGTCCACCGTAGTTTTTCATTCCATAGCCATATTTTCCCAAGTTTTTTACAGGTCTATGAATTATTTTACCAAAAAAAGTTACTTGTCCACCGTGAACATGTCCTGACAATATTATGTCCGACTTATTTTTATCTTCTTCAGTCATATTTTCAAAATATTCTGGATTATGATTAAGTAAAATTGTAAAATCTTTTTCATCAATATTTTTTAACGCTTCAGTTGCATTAGGTTTCCCTTTCCACAAATCTTCCACACCAGCAATATTTATATAGCTTTCACCTATTTTCACTTGTTTATTTTCATTTCTTAAAACTTCATAACCTAAAGATTTAAGTTTTTCAACTGCAATCGCATCATCAATATAATCATGATTTCCTAAAATTGTATAAACTCCATATTGTGGTATTTGTAAATCTTTCATGTCATTATAAAATTTATCTATTTTCCCAGTCCAATTCACATAATCTCCACCCATTAAAATCATATCTTTAGGAGTTTCATTCATAATTTTATTTATTCTTTTCATTTGTGCTTTATTATATCTTGCTTTTGTATCAATTTGATAATCTGCCACAAACATAATTCTTTTACCATCAAATTCTTGTGGAATATCTTTTGATTCAAGTGTTATTTCTTTTATTTTTATATTTGTATATTCATAATGAGCATACCCTAAAAATGTAATAATTATAACTACAAATATAAAAAATATTTTAATCAATATTTTTTTATTTTCCCCCATTCTCCTTCTCCTCTTCTTCTTTAATTTTCTTTATAAAGTCTATTAATCGCATTTATATAAGCTTCAATACTTGCTTCTACAACATCAGTACTTTGTCCTCTTCCAATAAATCGATTTCCGTTATTTTCAATAATTACAACTACTTGAGCTTGAGCGTCAGTATCTCCAGTTATTGCTTCAAGTTTATATTCATCAAGAACAATCCTATCATTTAAAGCAATATTTATCGCATTATACGCTGCATCAACCGGTCCATCTCCTGATGCTTCTTTTTCATACTCTTCATCATCTAACATAATAGTTACTATCGCTTTAGGCTTATTGCCTTCTTTTCTTGAAATTTCAAAATGTTTTAATTCTATTCTCCCTTTAAATTTAGCTACATCTCCAGCAACTAAAGCTATAATATCTTCATCTAAAACATATTTTTTCTTATCTGCCAAGTTTTTAAATTGTTGAAACAATTTTTCAACTCTATTTTCTTCAACATCTCCAAATCCCAATGATTCTAATTTTTGTATAAAAGCATGTTTCCCAGATAATTTCCCTAAAACTAAACTATCCGTGTTTCTTCCTACAGTTTCAGGTTTTATAATCTCATAAGTTTCAGCATTTGCTAATACACCGTGTTGATGTATTCCTGATTCATGTGCAAAGGCATTCGCTCCCACAATTGCTTTATTTGGCTGCGTCCCAATTCCTGTCAATAAACTTACTAACTTACTTGTTGGATAAATTTGTTTTGAATCAATATTTGTTTTATATTCTTTGAATAAATCTTCTCTTGTTTGTAAAATCATAACAACTTCTTCTAAAGAAGTATTTCCAGCTCTTTCTCCAAGTCCATTTATTGTACATTCCACTTGAGTCGCCCCGGCTTGAATTGCTGCTATCGAATTTGCCACTGAAAGCCCTAAATCGTCATGGCAATGTACTGAAATATCTACATTTTCAATACCTTTTACATTTTCTTTTAAGTAGCTTATAAGCTCAAACATTTCATTTGGAGTTCTATACCCAACAGTGTCAGGCACATTAAGAGTAGTCGCTCCAGCTTGAATCGCCGCTTCGTACACTTCCACCAAATACTCTTTTTCAGTTCTTAAAGCATCCTCAGCTGAAAACTCTATATCATCAACTAATGTTTTTGCATAGGCTACCATCTCTCTTACTCTTTCAAGAATTTGTTCTTTACTCATTTTAAGTTTATATTCTCTATGAATTGGCGATGTTGCAATAAAAGTATGTATTCTTGGCTTTGCCGCTTCTTTCAATGCCTCTGCAGCCGTTTCAATATCTTTTTTTGCAGCTCTCGCTAAACTCGTTACAGTTGATTTTTTTATATTTTTTGCAATTAACTTAACTGCCTCAAAATCTCCAGGCGATGCAATTGCAAATCCTGCTTCTATTATATCTACTCCTAAACTTTCCAACTGTTTTGCTATTCGCAATTTTTCTTGTGCATTAAGATTTACTCTAGGAGTTTGTTCTCCATCTCTTAGTGTTGTATCGAATATTTTTATATGTTTCATATTTTACAAATAATTATACTTTATAATTATTTTCCCTCTCTTCTCTAAAATTTTACATTTTTTCTCCACGGCTCATCGCAAGAACTCCTGTTTTTGCGACTTCTAATATTCCATATGGTTTCATAATTTCTAAAAAACCTCTTAATTTTTTTACATCCCCGGTAAGCTCTATTGTAATAGATGTAGGTGATACATCTAAAATTTTACTTCTATAAATATCTGCAATTTGAACTATTTGTGCTCTATTTTCTGAATCTGATTTTATTTTTACTAACATCAATTCTCTTCTAATTGTTCCTTCTTCAGGAAAAACTTTAACTTTAACAACATCCACAATTTTATAAACTTGTTTTTGTATTTGATCTAATGTTTTATCATCTCCATTTACAGATAATGTAAGCCTTGCATATCCTGGCTTATTAGTAATTCCCGCTGTCATTTTTTGAACTGTATAACCTCTTCTATTAAATAATGACATTATTCTTGAAACTATACCATCTGTATTTTTGGCTATTATTAATATTTCGTGTTCTTTAGTCATTCTCTAACACTCCTTTCTTTCCAATCATATCACTTACTGTTTTTCCTGCTGGTATCATTGGAAATACATTTTCCTCTCTTTCTACAACACAATCAATTACTACTCCTTCGTTTGACATTATTAAATCTTTAAGTTTTGTTTTTAAATCTTCTTTTGTTTTAAGTCTTGCACTTGTAACGCCATACGCCTCAGCAATTTTCACAAAATCAGGATTTATTTCTAAGTTTACCGAAGAATATCTTTTATTTTTAAATAATTCTTGCCACTGTCTTACCATTCCCAAGAATGAATTATTGATAATTAAAATTTTTACAGGTAAATTATATTGTTTCAGCATCATCAATTCTTGAAATGTCATTTGGAAACCACCATCACCAACAACTAATACTACTTTTTTTGTAGGCGCTCCAACTTGTGCCCCAATCGCTGCCGGCACTCCAAATCCCATCGTTCCTGCTCCACCCGATGTTACGATAGAATTAGGATTTTGATAAGTTAAATATTGTGCTGTCCACATTTGATGTTGCCCAACATCTGTTACAATAATTCCTTCTCCTTTTAAAATACTATCTAGCTCTTTTAAAACTTCTTGTGGCAACAATTTATCTTCTCCCACTTCATTATGAATTAACGAATACTCTTTCTTCCAATTTTTAATTGTTTCTACCCATTCTTTATTTTCTTTACTCACTACCTCTTTATTAATTTCAGTCAATACACTTTTTAAATCTCCAACTATCGGTACTTCAATTTTTTTATTTTTATCAATTTCTGCTGGATCAATATCAATATGAATTATTTTTGCTTTTTCACAGAATTTAGTGGGATTTCCTGCTATTCTGTCATCAAATCTTATTCCTGCAGCAATAACTAAATCTGCTTCATCCGTTGCAAAATTTGCTGCAGCAAGTCCGTGCATTCCAATCATTCCAAGCGATAGCTCATCCATTCCAGGATAAGCTCCAAGTCCTAAAAGAGTCATAGCTACAGGACTTTGTATTTTTTTAGCTAATTCATATAATTCTTGTGACGCATTTGATTTTAAAATTCCAGCACCTGCTATAATCAACGGTTTTTTAGCTTCTTTTATAAATCTCAATGCTTTTTTTATTTGTCCTTGATGCCCATCATAATTTGGTGAATACCCTTCCAAACTTATATCTTTACTAAATAATTTATTAAATTCCTCCATTGAAATTTCTTGTAACTGTATATCATTTGGTATATCAACAAGTACAGGTCCCGGTCTTCCAGTTTGCGCTATATAGTAGGCTTCTTTTATTATTCTAGGAATTTCTTTTATATTTTTTACTAAATAATTCATTTTTGTTATTGGCGAAGTTATCCCAACAATATCTGTTTCTTGAAACGCATCTTTTCCTAATAATTGACTTCTAACTTGTCCTGTTATTGCTAGCATTGGTACTGAATCCATTTGAGCCGTCATTATCCCTGTAACTAGATTTGTTGCTCCAGGCCCTGAAGTCGCAAGGCATACTCCTACTTTTCCAGAAACTCTTGCATAGCCATCTGCTTCATGTGATGCACCTTGTTCATGTCTTGCAAAATAATGTTTTATTTTAGGAAAGCTATAAATCTCATCATAAATAGGAATTACAGCTCCACCCGGATATCCAAATATATCTGTCACTCCAACTCTATATAAACATTCCAATACCATTCTGGCTCCATTTATCATTTCTGTACTCATTCTTTCAACCACCTTTTCTTTTTATAATTTAACAAATTTTATCTTAATCTTTTTAATCATTAATTTTTATAAATTCAATCTTTTTATTATGTACCCGTTTTCTTTAAAGTTTTTAATAATTTTTTCAATATGTTCTTCTCCACTTGTTTCAACCGTAACTTGTAATTCAACTTCATGGAATCTATCTAAATTTTTAAACTGATTATGCTCCAATCTTATTACATTTGCATTTTGATTTGATAACATTTCAGACACTGCCACTAATTGTCCTGGTTTATCAGGTAAATCTACCGAAAACGTAAATATTCTTCCACGATTTACAAGCCCTTTATTTATCATTGACGAAATTGTCAATACATCAATATTTCCTCCACTCAAAATTGATATTATTTTTTTCCCTTTCACATTTAATTTTTTCAATCCTGCAATCGACAAAATTCCTGAATTTTCAGCAACAATCTTATGTTTTTCAACTAAAAGTAAAAACGCTTCCATTAATTCATAATCAGAAACTGTTACAATTTCATCTACATATTTTTTTATATAATCAAATGTTGTATCTCCTATTCTTTTTACCGCCGTTCCATCTGCAATCGTTATAGCTTCTGAAAGCTCAACAACTTCATCATTTTTTAAAGCTGCTACTGCACTTGCTGCTCCTTCTGGCTCTACTCCTATTATTTTAATTTGAGGATTTTTCATTTTTGCTGCTGCTGCAACTCCTGAAATTAACCCTCCACCTCCTATTGGTACTAAAATTATTTCTGCATCAGGTAATTCTTCCAACACTTCTAACGCTATTGTCCCTTGTCCTTCAATTACATCTTCATCATCAAATGGGTGAACAAATGTATAACCGTATTCTATTTGTAATTTTTTAGCATGATTATAAGCATCATCATAAACATCTCCATGTAAAATAACTTCAGCTCCATATTTTCTGGTTGCCTCCACTTTTATCAATGGTGTATGTTTTGGCATAACTATTGTCGCTTTTATCCCTAATTTTTGTGCCCCAAACGCAACTCCTTGCGCATGATTTCCAGCTGAAGCCGCTATAACTCCACGATTTTTTTCATCTTCCGTCAATTTCGCTATTCTATTATAAGCTCCTCTTATTTTAAATGAACCCGTTTTTTGTAAATTTTCTGGTTTTATATAAATATCATTTCCTGATTCTTCCGAAAAAACTGTACTATGAATTAGTTTCGTTTTTTCAATAACAGTTCCTAATCTCTCTCTTGCTTCCATAAATTCGTATAATTTATGCAATTTACTCACCTTCTTATTCTTATTTGTATAAACAAAAGAGTTTTGGATTTAAGCCTTTTAACCACCTTCCAAAACTCCCTCTCACTTTTATTTTTACATCTTTCATTATTAAATATTAATCTAATATTTCTATCGCACCTTCTGCTGCCGAAGATACATGCATTGCATATTTTTTTAAATATCCTGTTACAGTTATTTTATGTGGTTCTAACTTACTTTTTCTTTGTTCTATTTCTTCATCTGTTAATTTTACATTTATTTTTCTATTTGGAATATCAATCTCAATAATATCTCCATTTTCAACAATTGCAATATTTCCTCCTGAAGCTGCTTCCGGTGAAACATGTCCTATTGAAGCTCCTCTCGTTGCACCTGAAAATCTTCCATCTGTAATAAGAGCGACATCTTTATCTAATCCCATTCCAGCAATCATAGCTGTTGGTGACAACATTTCTCTCATCCCAGGTCCACCTTTTGGTCCTTCATACCTAATAACAACGACATCCCCTGCTACTATTTTTCCTCCAACAATCGCTTCAACAGCTTCTTCTTCTGAATTAAATACTTTAGCCGGCCCTGAATGAACTAACATTTCTTTGTCTACAGCTCCCTCTTTTACAACGCAGCCATCTACCGCTAAATTACCTTTTAATACTGCAATTCCTCCTGTTGAATATGCCGGTTTATTCCAAGGTTTTATTACATCTTCATCGTTTATAAATGCTTCTTTCGCTAGTTCTCCTTGACTTCTAAGTGCTACAGTTTTTGCTTCTCCATGTAATGCTCCATTTTCAAACATTCTTTTCATTACACCTGTTACTCCACCTGCTCTATATAAATCTTCTATAAAATATTCCCCTGATGGAGATAATTTACATAATTGTGGTGTTTTTTTCGCAATTTCATTGAAATCATCTAAAGTTAATTTTACTCCAGCTTCATGTGCTATCGCTGGTAAATGTAATGCTGTATTTGACGATCCTCCTAATGCCATATCTACTGCTACAGCATTTTCAAATGCTTCTTTTGTCATAATATCTTTTGGTTTAAGTCCTGCTTTTAACACTTCCATAACTTGCATTCCAGCTTTTTTTGCTAATCTTGCTCTTTCAGAAAATACTGCTGGAACCGTTCCATTTCCGGGAAGTCCCATTCCTAAAGCTTCTGTCAAGCAATTCATAGTATTTGCTGTATACATTCCAGAACATGACCCACATGTTGGACATGCCATTTCCTCTACCATATTTAATTCTCTTTTTGTAATTTTTCCTGATTCATAAGCTCCAACAGCTTCAAATACATTACTTAATCCTATTTTTTTCCCTTTATATACTCCAGCTAACATAGCTCCACCACTTATAAAAACTGAAGGTATATTTAATCTCGCTGCTGCTATTAACATTCCAGGCACAACTTTATCACAACTCGGTATAAATACTATCGCATCAAATGGAGTTGCCATAGCTACAGCTTCAATAGAATCTGCAATAATATTTCTTGTTACAAGGGAATACTTCATTCCAAGATGGTTCATTGCAAGCCCATCACAAATTCCTATCGTATTAAATTCCATCGGAACTCCACCAGCATTTCTTATACCATCTTTAACTGATTGTACTAAATTTTTTAAATGTACATGTCCAGGTATAATTTCATTAAATGAATTTGCAATTCCAATAATAGGCTTATCCATTTCATCACTTGTAAATCCTAATCCTTTTAACAGCGACCTATGAGGTGCTCTAGCAATACCTTTTGTTAAGTTATTGCTTCTTCCTTTTCCTGTCATTGATTCCACTCTCCTTATTTATTTTTACTTTTCTTTTAATTATAATTGTTCTATTATAACATATTTTAAAGTTAATTGTATCCACAAATCTAACTTTTATTATAATTTTCAAATGAAAAAAATAAGAAGGCTTTTGAAAAATCACCTTCTTAAAATTATATACTGATTTTTTACAATTATAATAATATTACCATTTATTTTCTTTTTGTCTTATTTTCCTTGTAATAAAATCATTTTTTCTAATTTTTACTCTTGATTTTTCCAATTTTTTATTATATTCACTTTTAAATAAAATTAATATAATTAATAAGACTAAAATTAATAATAACATTATTTTTCCTCCATATCTCTATCTTTACAAATTTAGTATATCAAAAATAAACATTAATGTAAAATATAGGTTTTTTATATAAACTATATATCTTATTTATCTTTTATTTTATATAAAAAAATGAGCCTCTTCCTTAAGAAATTGCCCATTTATATAATCTTAAAAAAATTTTTTTAAAATCAAATTTTATTAGTTCGCTAAAGCATTTACTTTAACTGCTAATCTTGATTTTTTTCTTGAAGCAGTATTTTTCTTAACTACACCTTTAGTTACAGCTTTATCTAATTCTTTGTATGCAACTTGCAATGCTGTTTTAGCTTCGTCGACATTTTTAGCTTCTACAGCTGAAAGAACTTTTTTCACGAAAGTTTTAACTCTACTTTTAATAGCTTGATTTCTTTCTGCATTTCTTTCTCCAATATATACTCTTTTTTTAGATGATTTTGAATGTGCCATATTTCTCTCCCTTCTCTCAGTTATATCTATTTATCTTTACTCCACATTATCTATTTCTGTAAAGTTTCCGTAATATAATATCATTTTTTTATTAAAAATGCAAGTTTTTTGTAATTTTGTTATACATTTTGTAAATTACAACTCAAATTCTCACACTTTTTTTAAAAATTTCTACAACCTTTTTTGCAAGATCATAATTGAAACAAATACTAATAAAAATCCAATAATTTCAGTTGTTGAAAAAAACATTCCAAAAACTATTATTGATAATAATGCAGCTAAAACTGTTTCAAATGCATTTAAAAGCCCGGCAAGTGAAGCCGATATATATTTTAAACTACTCATATATAACAAAAATGCTACTGCTGTACCTAAAATAACGACAATTCCTATATTTAAAACTACTTCCATATTTACTTTATTATCAAACTCCCATATTGGATATCTAAAATTAGATATTGTCGCACCAACCAACATTGCCCAACCTACAATAGTTAAATTGTTATATTTTTGCAGTAAAGATTTTGGCTGAATTGAATAAAAACTAATCATTATCGCTGATCCAAGCCCTGCTATTAAAGCTCCAACCGATACAGCTAATCTTGTTATATCTCCTTTTGTTGCTAACAAAAATACTCCCAAAGCTGTTAAAATCAATAATATTATCGTTGAAAATTTAGGTTTTCTTTTGTATTTAATTGATTCATATAAAAATATAAAAAATGGTGCTGTATACTGCATTATCGTTGCAAATGAAACATTACTCAGCTCTATTGCCTTAAAATAACTGTATTGAAGTAAATACATACCTGTCGCACCAAATATTAACAATTTTATTGTATCTTTTTTATTTTTAAATGGCTCAAATATATTTTCATTTTGTACAAGCATTGCAATAGCCAAAAGTAAAATTCCTGATATTAAAGTTCTTGTAGATACTAACCAATCTACATCAAATTTATATTTTTCAAATAATATTTCTCCTGAAATTCCTGATATAGCCCATAAACTTGAAGCAGTACTAGACATTATTATACCTAATATTTTTTTATCCAATTTTATTTTCTCCTTTATTTTTTAACTCCATACATTGTAGCATAAAATAACGCTGGTTTACAGTTATTTTTTTTGATATAATATAAAAAATAAGTAATGTGAGTGTGATAAAAATGATAGATAAAATTTTAAATGAAATTTTTAATTACAGAACAGAAAAACGAAGAGAAAATATAGATGATTTAAAAGAAATATATAAAATATTAGGAAATCCTTGCAAAAATATTAAATTTATTCATATTGCAGGAACAAATGGAAAAGGCTCTACAGCTTCTTTTTTAGAAAATATTTTCCTTGAAGCAGGATATAATGTTGGAAAATTCACCTCTCCACACATTTTATCTTACAATGAAAGAATTGTAGCTAACCGAAATATGATAACAGACAAGGACATTATAAAATTTTATCCTATTGTTTTAGAAGCTATAAAAAAATATCATTCAATTTCAGTTGAAAAATATAATCTTAATTTTTTTGAAATTACATTTTTTATCGCTTTATTATACTTTCAATCAAAAAATTTAGATTTTATAATACTTGAAACTGGTTTAGGAGGAAGACTTGATGCTACAAATATTATAAATTCTAGCATTGCACTTATTACAAATATAAGTTTTGATCATACTGCTATTTTAGGCAATACTCTCCAAGAAATTGCATTTGAAAAAGCTGGTATTATAAAAAATAATGAACTTTGTTTTTATGCTCAAAATTTACATGAATTAGAGTTTGAAATCAGTAAAAAAACAAATAATTTTGAAAATGTTTTACAAAAAGATAAATTTAATATAACACTTAATAAATCTAACTTTGAAACTATTATAACGATAAATAATTTCACTTTTAATATTCCACTTTTTGGGAAATTTCAAGCACATAATTTTTTACTTGCATATTACACTGCAAAATATTTTAATATTAATAACGAAACAATACAATTGGGACTTCGTAAAGTTAAATGGCAAGCTCGTTTTGAGATTTTTTCTAAAAATCCTACCGTTATTTTAGACGCAGCTCATAACGATGACTCTATACAAAAATTAACAGAAAATTTAATGGAAATTTATAAAAAAGACGAAATTATTATCATTACTTCAATTCTTGAAACGAAAAATATTGATGATATTTTACCAAAATTGCAAAATATTTCAAATAACTTATTTATTACTTCTTTAAAAGGTATTACTTACGGACTTACATCTCAAGAAATTAAAGAAAAAATGATTTTAAAAAATCTAAATACAAAAAACATACACTTTGAAGATGATATTTTGACTGTTTACAATAAAGCAATTAAGCTTGTAAATAAAAAAGAAACTCCATATAAAGCCATAGTAATATGTGGTTCTTTTTATGAAATTTCTAAATTTAAAACTTTAATTAATAAATTATAATTTTTTAAGATTATCAAATTTTAATTTTTTTAATATACTTTGATAATCTATTTTTTTATTAAAGTTACATTAATCTCTGAATCTTCTAACGCTTTCCCATTTATAAAATTAACACCATCAAAATTTAAAATATCTCCTGGAACTAACTCGTGTTTTTCTGTTTCATTTAAAAATATTTCCATCTTACCTTTCAATACTGAAAACACTATCATTTCCTCATTATGATTATGAGATGGTATTAACTCATCTTTTTTCAATATTTTTTTTACTACTTTAAAATTGTCATGATTAAATAGTAATCCTGCTTTGTTTTTTACTGTTCCTAACATTTAAATCAACTCCTTAAATTTTATATATTAATATATTTATTTATCTTTTTAAAAAAGCCGATGTTGTGGAGACATCAGCTATTTTGGAGAGAAAATCAATTTATGAAAAATTGATTATTTTAGTATATATAAACTATATCTAAAATCATATTTATATCGTCTTTAAAAACTTTTTCAAGTTTTAGACAAAGTTATATTTGTTCTTTTATTAATTCTACCCAATTTTCTATTCTTTCATCTGTCAAATCAGCTTCATTTACTTCATCTATTCCTAAACCAACAAATTTACCATTTAATAAAGCTCTCGATTCACTAAATTCATATCCTTCTATTCCAATTTGCCCAATTATAGTAGCTCCTGTTTTTATAATTTCTTCATAAAGAATACCAATTCCGTCTAAAAACGTGTCAGAGAATGTGCTACAATCTCCCGTCCCAAAGAAACCTACTTTTTTTCCTTTTAAATTCAATTTTGATAAATCACTAAGAATTACTTGCCAATCATCTTGTAAATCACCAAATCCCCATGTAGATGCTCCTAATAATAAAACATCATAATTCTCTAATTTATCCTCATTACCTGCAATATCTAAAACTTCTGAATCTTCTAATTTTTCTGATATTTTATGTGCTATCTCTTCCGTAACTCCTGTTGTTGTTCCATAAAAAATTCCTATTTTTGACATATTTTTCAGCTCCTTTATACATTTAATCATATCATATTTTATTTTGATTGTCAAATATTTTGTGTACAAAACGTTTTTCCTGTACTCTTATTTAATCTAAACTATTTTTTCATACATAGTATACCTGAAAATGATAGTTTTTTCAATCACTTGTATTATTATTTTTAAAATTTTATAATCAGTAATCTTTTTATTTATTTTATAATTTATATTATAAAAAAATAAGGAGGTCTCCCTCCTTAAATTTATTTATTAAACTAATCCACTTCCAACAAATACTAAAATTCCTAAAATTACCGCATACATTAATGAGAATTTTAAAGTTTTTCCTAGCATAGTTCCTTCTTGTCCCATTAATCCAACAGTTGATGCTGCAATCGCTATATTTTGTGGTGAAATCATTTTTCCTCCTGTTGCTCCACCTGTATTTGCTGCAATAAATAATGCTTTCAATGGCTCATGTCCAGCTCTTAGTCCTTCAGCTACATTTGTTTGTAAGTTTCCAAATAACAAGTTAGATGACAAGTCACTTCCTGTTACAAATGTTCCAATTGTTCCTAAGAATGGAGAAATTAATGCAAATTTATCTCCCATTAATGCTTGGAATCCTTGAGCTATACTGTTAATCATTCCACTATGTTTCATTACTACTGATAATGCAACTATTCCCATAATTACTACTAATGATGGTATTTTATGAACTATTGTATGTTTTAATGTATGTACCATTTCTTTAGTTTTAGCTCCTTGGAAATACCCTGCAATAACTGTTGCTATTAAAATTGGTGCTCCCGGTGCTAATAACCATTTAAATGTAACATTTGTCTTAGAAATGTCTCCTTTTATATCATTAAAGACATTCGCATTCCCAAATGTAAAGTTAAATACTGAATTTGTATGTTCTAATAATTCATGAACTGCATGTACCATTGGGCTTGTTCCAATTATTAAAATAACCATTAAAATATAAGGTAACCAAGCTAAAATCCCATCTTTAACCGATACAGATTGTACTTCAAATCCATCTTCATTTTTAATAAACATTTTTGTTGCGATAATCATTAAAATCATAGCTAATAAACTTGATAAAATTGTAGGTAATTCAGCTCCAGTTGCCATGGCAATAAATGGTTGAACTGCATATCCTAAAATTGATGCTATTAATACTGGTATTATTCCACCACCTAATGCTGAGGCATTCCCTTTTCTTTCTTTATTTGCCATAAACACAAGTATAAACGGAATAAAGATCATAATTGGGAACAATAATAGTGATACATCTAATGCTATTTCATTTGAACTTAATCCCAAAATACTTGCCATCGTTGTTACTGGTAATCCAACTGTTCCAAATGCTGTTGGTGTTGTATTTGCAATTAAACAAATAACTGCTGCATTTAATGGGTTAAATCCTAAAGACACCATTATTGCTAACGGAATCGCAACTGCTGTCCCATATCCAGCAACACCTTCTATAAATCCACCAAATCCCCAAGCTAATATTAAAGCTAAAGCTCTTTGGTCTGTCGTAATATTTCCTAACATTTTCTTAACTGTTTCAATTTTACCTGTTTTAACTGATAAGTCATAAGCAAAGATAGCTGCAATTACTACAAATCCTATCGGCATCCATGCCACTGCAAATCCTTCTAAAATTGACCCAACAATTCCACCTACAGGCATTCTCCAAGACGGCACTAAGAACGATAAAACTACTGCAACTCCTAAACTTGAATACGCACTAATCATTGGCGAAAATTTTAACACTGCTAACATAACTAAAAATAAAATAATTGGTAATAATCCGATTAAAAATAAACTCATTTTTCTAAAGTCCTTTCTCTATTAATATTTAATTTATATACTTAATTTATAATCCTTTTCTTGTCAATCCAACTCTTCCTCTTTCTTTATCTATTGAAAGAATTTTAACTTTTATAATTTGTCCAACAGATAATTCTTTTGTTGGATCTGACACAAATTTATCTGATATTTGTGAAATGTGAATCAAAGCATCTCCTTTTATCCCTATATCAACAAACACTCCAAATTTAGCAACATTTCTTACAGTTCCTTCAAGAATCATTCCTTCCATTAAATCTTCCATTTTTAAAATATCCGATCTCAATAACGGTTTTTCAAATTCATCTCTTGGATCTCTTCTATCTTTTAATAATGCTTCGTAAACATCTTTTGCCGTTTGAGGTCCAAAATCATTTTCTTTTATTATGCTTTCTAAATTTATTACCTTCAATTTTTGTCTAACTTCTAATAAATCATCTTTCAAATCATTAACATTACATCCTGCTGATTTTAAAATTGTTTCTGCTATGTGGTATGATTCAGGGTGAATTATTGTGTTGTCTAAAGGATTTTTACTATTTGGCACGACAACAAATCCTGCCATTTGCTCAAACGCTTTATCTCCAAGACCTTTTACTTTTTTCAACTGTTTTCTATCTTGAAAATCTCCATTCTCATGTCTATAATCAACTAAGTTTTTAGCAACATTTTTCTTAATTCCCGACACAAAACTTAATAAAGCCCAAGAGGCAGTATTTATATTTACTCCAACATTATTTACAACATGTTCTATTGTTTGCTCTAAAGTTTCATTTAATCTTTTTTGATTTACATCATGTTGATACATTCCAACACCGATTGATTTTGGATCTATTTTCACTAATTCAGCCATTGGATCTTGTACCCTTCTTGCTATTGAAATTGCACCTCTTGCCGTTACATCTAAATCAGGAAATTCTTCAATCGCAAGTTTTGAAGCAGAATAAACTGATGCTCCAGCTTCACTTACTATCAAATACGACACTGCTTTTTTACTATCTCTTATAACATTTGCTACAAAACTCTCAGTTTCTCTTGAAGCAGTACCATTTCCTATAGCTATTATATCAACATCATATTTTACAATATAATCAAGTATCTTTTTCTTAGCTGTCTCCAACTGTCTATCATTATGTACACCTTCAACTAAATATAAGACATCATTCGTTTCATAAAATCCATCTTTATTTATAATTACCATTTTACATCCAGTTCTATAACCAGGATCCAATCCCATCATAGTCTTTTTGCTTAACGGCGGTTGCAATAACAGATTCCCTAAGTTTTCTGAGAAAATACCAATTGCTTCTTCTTCTGCTTTTTCTGTGTAAATATTTCTAACTTCATTTATTATTGAAGGATATGCAAGTCTATCTAACGCATCTTTTATTACTTCTTTATAAAATTCTATTAAATTTTTATTTTTGAAAGTTTTCAAAATAAAGTTCATTATAAATTCTTCTGTTTTTTCATCAATTTCAATATCAACTTTTAAAATCTTCTCTTTTTCTCCTCTATTTAGAGCTAATATTCTATTTGATGCTGCCTTACTAATACTTTCTGAATATTCATAATAATCTTGATATATTCCTTTTTCATCTTCAGCCTTATTTTTCTCTATTACTTTAGATGTAAGTATTCCGAATTTTGATAATCTTTCTCTTAAAAACTCTCTAATTTTAATGTCCTCCGATATATTTTGTGCAATTATTAAATGCACACCTTCAATCGCCATTTCCACAGTTTCTACTTCTTCTGTCAAATATTTTTCTGCCTCTAATTTTAACATCTCCATCGTAGTTTCTGTTTCTAACGCAAATATCGATAACGGTTCCAATCCTTGATCTTTAGCAATATCTGCTTTTGTTTTCTTTTTCTTTTTGTACGGCAAATACAAATCCTCTACTTCTTGCAATTTTATTGCATTTACAATACTTGTCTTTAACTCATCTGTCAATTTTCCTTGTTCTTCAATAAGTCTTAATACTTCTTCTTTTCTTTTTTCTAAATTTCTAAAATAACTAACCTTTTCAATAATTTCTCTAATTTGTTCTTCATCAAGATTTCCTGTTACTTCTTTTCTATAACGAGCAATAAACGGCACTGTTGCTCCTTCGTCAAAAAGTTTTACAGTATTTTCAATTTGAGACAATTTAAGATTTAACTCGGTCGCTACATAATTGTTTATATCCAAAACAAAATCCTCCATAAATTTTTTCACCCTTTATTTTAGCATAATTTCATAAAAATAAAAAGTATATTAAAAATTTTTTCTATTTATGTTTACATAAATATCAATTATAAAAAATTTTATTTTCTAAATATCTCTTAAATTTTAAAAAATAAAAGATGATTAATATTAAAAAGTATTTGCAAAATAGTACTCTATTCTGTATAATATATTGATACAAATATGGGAGGATTAAAAATGAAAAAATTTATTTATTCAATTATTATGATGTTGTTTTTTATATCTTGTGATATTCAAACTGCAAAAAATCAATTTGATAAAGGTGATTATAGAGGGAGTGTAAAAACAACTGTAAAATATATTTCAAATGGTAAATATGCAAAATTAAAACCAAATCAAAAAGAAGAATTATTAAGTAGAGTTAGAATTATAGATAACTACTATAAAAATACAATTTCTAACTCAAACGATATAACTAATATACAACATATTTATGATGCATTTGCTATAAACTATATGTTAAATAGTGTTCCTGAACTTGGAAATGAATTAATTTATTTAAACAATAACAATGCAGATAATTTAATGTATGAATTAAATAAAAAAATAGAATCTGTATTGAAAGAAAACATTTCATTAAATAATGTAGAAAGAATAAAAAATATATTTTATGATATGAAAAGTTTAAATATATTAAATTCAAAATACTTAAATGTTTATAAAAATATATCAAAAAATTTAGCTGATACTTATTATATGCTATATCAAAATGAACCTAATAAAGAAATTAAATTAAAATATATAACTTCTGTTTCAAATATTTATGCTGATTTTGATAATAATTATAAAAATAGTAGAATAATTTCTAATGCTTTAGAAAAAGAAATTAATATAGAAAAAGGACAAAAAAGTTTTGAAATAGGTAAAAATTTCTATTTTTACGGTAAATATGAACAAGCAATAGAAGAATTTAAAAAAGCCATATTTTATTTGCAAAATTATTCAGAATATTATAGTATGGTAAATGACTCAAAAGTTTATTTAGAAAACGCTACTTCTAAATTAAACGAAATTTACGCGGAAAAATATTATACTTTAGCTAATGAAAGTGTAGCAAGAAGTGATTACGGATCAGCAGTATATTATTACACTGAAGCACATAAATATATACCTAATTATAAAGGTAGTTATAATTTAGCAAAACAATACGAAAATAAACAATTAAATAAAACAAGATACAGTTTATATACAAATAATGAAACTCGTTTCAATTTTATAAAACAAATATTAGATAAAAATAATTTTGAGTATAATCCATATAATGCCAACATATACATTGAATACTATGAAGACATTTCATATACAACTCAACAAATAAGTAGTGGTGTTGTTAAAGAGGTATTAACAGTTCGTCCCGTTTTATCTTACGGTGGATATAAATATAGAGGAAAAGAGCTTGTATATGTTAATGAATACAATCTTTTCTTAGGAAATGATTTAGGTAGAGAAAAAATGCTTAAATTAAATGAAAGAAATATAAATAGATCAATAGAAAATATCATTTATGATTTTATAAAAAAAACAAATTAAATTTATAATATTTTTAAAAATTAAATGTATAAATTTTAAGTACGAAATAAAGATTTACTTTTATCAAAATAAGGAGTAAATCTTTTTTTATATTTCTTAATTTTATAAAAATAAGAAAACTATCACTACAATTACTGTATAGAAAAAAAATAAAATATTTGATATAATACAACTAATAATTAATGAAAAGAGGAAAAAACATGAGATTATCAAAAGCATTTTTGAAAACATATAAAGAAGCTCCAAAAGAAGCGGAAGTTGTAAGCCATCAATTAATGTTAAGAGCTTCAATGATCAGACAATTAACAAGAGGAGTTTATAACTACTTACCATTTGGTTTTAGAGTTTTGAAAAAAATAGAAAATATAGTTAGAGAAGAAATGGATAAAGCTGGTGCACAAGAAATATTAATGCCTGTATTACAACCTGCTTCATTATGGGAAGAATCAGGAAGATGGTTTGCGTATGGTCCAGAATTAATGAGATTAAAAGATAGAAGCGAGAGAGAATTCGCTTTAGGACCGACTCACGAAGAAGTTGTAACTGATATCGTCAGAAATACAATAGATTCTTATAAAAATTTACCTATAAATTTATATCAAATTCAAACTAAATTTAGAGATGAAATGAGACCAAGATTTGGACTTATGAGAGGTAGAGAATTTGTCATGAAAGATGCGTATAGTTTTCATTTAACAGACAATTCTTTAGATGAAGAATACAAAAATATGAAAGAAACATATTGTAGAATATTAGAAAGATGTGGATTAGTGTTTAGAGCGGTTGAAGCAGATACAGGGTCAATTGGAGGAGACAGTTCTCACGAATTTATGGTGCTTGCTGAAAGTGGAGAGGACGATATTTTATATAGTGAAAATTCAGATTATGCAGCAAATGTAGAAAAAGCTTCAAGTATAATTGAATTAGTGGAAAGTACAGAAGACAAATTACCAAAAGAATTGTTATTTACACCAAATTGTAAAACAATCGAAGAAGTAGCAAAATTCTGTAATGTTCCAGAATCTAAAACAGTAAAAGCACTATTATTGAAAGAAGTTTTAGAAGATAAAACAAATTATTTCTTAGTCTTAATTAGAGGAGACTTAAATGTAAATCCTATAAAAGTTAAAAATTTAGTTAATGCACAAATGGAATTAGAAATGATGACAGAAGATGAAATTACAAACTTTGGATTAGTAAAAGGATTTGTAGGATCATTTGAGAAAAAAGAAGGATTAACAGTTGTTTTAGATGAAACAGTTAAGTATTTAAGAAATGTAGTTGTTGGTGGAAATAAAGAAGACCATCATTACATAAATGTAAATATGGAAGATTTATACTATGACATTATAGGAAATATTAGAGAAGCGAGAGAAGGAGATATGGCTCCTGATCAAAGTGGTACATTGAAAATAGCGAGAGGAATTGAAGTTGGACATATTTTTAAATTAGGAGATAAATACTCAAAAGCTTTAAATGCTACCGTTTTAGATGAAAATGGAAAACAAAAAATAGTTAAAATGGGATGTTATGGAATGGGAGTTTCAAGAATAATGTCTGCAGCGATAGAACAAAATAATGATGAATTTGGAATTATTTGGCCTAAAGCCATAGCCCCTTATATTGCAAATGTTATAATTGCTAATATGAAAGATGAAACTCAAGTAAATGTAGCTGAAAAAATTTATAATGAATTGAAAGAAGCTGGAATTGATGTCGTTTTAGATGACAGAAATGAAAGAGCAGGATTCAAATTTAAAGATGCTGATCTTATTGGATTCCCTTTAAAAATTGTAGCTGGAAAAAATTCAGTTGATGGAATTGTAGAAATTAAAGATAGAAAAACTGGAGAAAGTGTAGAAGTTAAAACAGAAAATGTTTTATCTTTTATAAAAGAATTTTTAAATAAATAAAATTGGAGAAAGACATAGAAACTTTTTATGTTAAAATAGCATTATGAAAATAAAGAAAAAAATAATATATTTAGTTATGATGTTTTTATCTCTAAATATATTTTCAAAAAATAAAAAAATAGAAAAAAATGAAGTTAATAACATTTTTGAAAAAGTATCAGTTGTTGAGAAAAAATCTCAAGAAAAGAAAAAAGAAATTATAATACCAGAACATTTAAAACCAGGAGATACAATAGGAATTATTGCCCCTGCAAATTATTCAAATGATAGTGCAAAATATGAGATTGATTATTTAATAGAAAAAGGTTTTAATATTGTTTACGGAAAAAGTTTTGGAAATAGTTGGTACGGTTTTGGAGCGACAGACGATATAAGAGCCAATGATATAAATGAAATGTTTGCAAATAAAGAAATAAAAGCGATATTTGCAATAAGAGGTGGATATGGAACTATAAGAATTGTAGATAAATTAGATTATGAAATGATAGAAAAAAATCCTAAAATTTTTATGGGTTATAGCGATATAACGACATTGTTACTTGCAATAAACGAAAAAACTGGACTTGTTACATATCATGGTCCTATGACAGTAAACTTTAAAGATATTCCAATTGAAACAGAAAATTCTTTTGTTGATACTATTCAAAATAATAAAAGAATAAATTTATTAGATTATGAAAAAAGTTATTCTATTATGAAACAAGGTACAGCAGAAGGAGAAATAATAGGAGGAAATTTATCTCTAATTGTTGCTAGTTTAGGAACAAAATATGAAATTAATACAGATAATAAAATTTTATTTTTAGAAGAAACTAATGAAGCTACATATCGAATAGATAGAATGTTACAACAGTTAAAATTGGCAGGAAAACTTGATAAAATAAAAGGAGTTATATTAGGCAATTTTAAAAATGCAAAACGAGCAGAAAAAGATGATATGAGTTTAGATGATGTATTTTGGGAAACATTCAAAGATATGAATATTCCAATTATAAAAAACTTTAAATCCGGTCATATAAGACCATTTATAACCGTACCTATTGGAGTAATTGGAAAAATAAATACTTTTAAAGATGAAATTATAATTGAACAACCATCAAAATAAATATAAATTTGGGGAGGAAAAATGAAAAAACGATTATTTTTATTAATCTCATCAATTATTTTTAGTACAAATTCATTAGCAGAAACTTATGAAGAATTTTTTGATAATGCGTTAGACTTTCATAAAATAAAAAATTATAAATTAGCAGAAGAAAATTATAAAAAATCATACGCACTAAAACAAGATCCTGATACTGCATATAATTTGGCTGTATTATACGAAACGATTAAAAATAATATGGAAGCAGAAAAATATTTTAAAGAAGCAATAAGACTTGGTAAAAAAAGTGCGTATTATGAGTTAGCTAATTTATACTCAAATATAGGTCGTGAAAATGAAGCGATCAAAAATTACGAGTTATCCATTAAAGAAACAAAAAATATAGATGCAATGTATAATTTAGGTTTAATTTATATGAATAAAAATGATACAACAAATGCAATTAAATATTTTCAAATGGCTTCAAATTTAGGAGATGCCGAATCTAATAGCATGTTAGCTACTTTATATTTAGATACAAATAATATTAAACTAGCAGAACAATATAATAATAAAGCTATACAAAGTGGGACAAAAGGCTTATCTGACTATAACTTGGGAGTATTGTATGAGAAAAAAGGTAATTATACAAATGCAATCAAATATTTTGAACAAGATTTTGCTCAAGGTGGATTAGCAAAAACTACAAAAGGAACATATTTTAAATTAGGAACTTATTATGAAAAATTAAATAATACAACTAAAGCTATAGAAAATTATAATAAAGCAATTTCTCAAGAACACGATATAGATGCAGCTCAAAATTTAATAGATATTTATCAAAAACAAAATAACGAAATTAAAATAAATGAAGTGATTGCAAAATTTCCTGATATAAAAAATATAGAACAAATTTATTACAATTTAGGAATTGCATTTGACAAAAAAAATAATAAAGTACAAGCAGAAAAATATTATATAATGGCTATTAAAAAAGGGAATAGTTTAAAAGCAATGTATAATTTAGCAATTTTATATTATGAAAAAAATAACTTTGATGAAGCATTAAAATGGTATAAAAAATTAGTTGATGAATTTAATCAAACAGATAAAGCATTTAACATTGGATTAATTTATTCTCAGCAAGAGAAATATACAGAAGCATTAAAATATTTTGAAATTGCATATAAGCAAAAAAACGATAAGCGAGCTTTATACCACTTAGGAATGATTAATTACGATTTAGGTAATAAAGATTTAGGAATAAAATATTTAAAACAAGCAGCTCAAAATGGAGATAAAGAAGCTAAATTAATGTTAGAAGGAATTTAAAAAGCCTACTTTTGTAGGCTTTATTTATTACTGAAATTTATAAAATTAATTTTAAAATCTTAAAATAAAACTAAATTTCTACTTCAATTTGTGTTTGTGGTTTTGATTTCAAACTTATAAACTCTTTCCATGCTTGTAATACTCTTTTATATTCTTTTAATGGACAAGACCACTCCTGACACTCTGTATTTTTTTCATCTTTACAAATAAAAGTTGCAGTATTTTTTGTTAATCTATGATAAAATAAGTTTCCATTCCATGTTAGACTTTCTACTTCACCATTCAAAAGATTTTTAACATCTTTATAAAAATCATCTAATACATTTATATGAACAAAATCTTCCATTATTGCTGATAACAAGTATTTTTTATATTTTGACTTTTTCTCTAAACTTTCTTTTGTTTCATTTTCTTCAAATTTTATTTCTGAATATTGAGTTAATCCAAAGTCAATATTTTCATAATAACCAAATAATATTTTCATAGCTCCTACCTCCTTTTAACATATATTTTTTCATCTTTACTTTTTACAAATTAGATATATCAATATTTTCTTTCAAACTTAAAAATTCTTTTAATTTTATCAATATTTCTTCTACTTTCCCTTTTTTAGTTGTTTCAATATTTAAACACAATAACGGCTCGTGTAATGATAACCTTAATAAAAACCAATTTTCTTTATCCACATTTACTCTTATTCCTTCATAATTCGGTATTTCAAGTTCCCAATTTGAAACTGTTAATACATACTCTTTTAAATCTTTAAGAATTTCATTCCCAATTTCTCTAAAATTATCTAACTCTTTTATTTTAAATCTTAATTCTTTTTCCTCTACAGGTTCTTTAATTTCATTTAAAACATCTGTAAAATTCACACCTTTTTGTTTACTTTTTACTAATTGAATTAATAATCTTGCCGCCATATAAGCACCATCATCTAAAAAGTAATTATCAATAAATGCGGCATGTCCTGATGTTTCTATCGCAAGTGGTGTATAAATTCCCTCATCATTAAGTCTTTTAGCTTCATTTATTACATTTTTATAACCTCTTTGGAATCTATGATGTTTTCCCCCTCTTTTTTCAATAAATTTTTTTAATTCAATAGAAGTCACTGAATCTGTAACTATTGTTGCTTTTGGCGTTTCTTTTATAAGTATTTCTGCTAATAACGCAATTAAATTATTTCTATTTATTTCTCTTCCTTCTTGATCAATAAACGCACTTCTATCTCCATCAGCATCAAATATTATTCCAAAATCAGCATTATTTTTTAAAACAGCTTGCTTTATTGATTCTATAGCTTCTTTAGCTTCCGGATTAGGGACATGATTTGGAAAATTCCCATCTGGATCTAAAAATTGACTTCCTGTTATATCTCCACCCAATTCTGCTATCACATTTTCAGCTATAAATCCTGCTGCTCCATTCCCGGCATCTACAACTATTTTTAACTTTTGTAATGGTTTCTCACCATTTTTAGCTTGTGCTTTTATTAAATCTACTAAATATTTTGCATAATCATTATCTAACTCTTTCTCTATTTCAATTCCTTTATCTTTTACTTCTATAAATTCAGGATTATTTTTTGATAATTCTAAAAGTTCTACAACTTCCTCTTTTTCCAGCCCACCTCTTAATGAGAAAAATTTTAATCCATTGTAATAACTTGGTAAATGACTCGCTGTTATCATAACTGCTCCATCTACTTTATATTCATCAAAAATTGTTGTCATAAATAATGATGGAGTTATTGACATTCCACAATTATAAACATCGATTCCCATATTTTTCAAAACATTTCTTATTATTTGAGAAAATAAAGTTCCAGTTAATCTCGCGTCATACCCTACTGCTATTTTTATTTTTCTATTTTCATTTCTTGCTTGTTTTCCACAATTTTTTTCAATCCAAAGTCCAAAACCTTTTGCAATAAATTTTACTTCTTCACCTGATAAATTTATTTCCCTATCTTCAAATTTTGATACAATACCACGAATATCTGTTCCACTTATTAAATGCTTTAAATTCATAATAATCCCTCTTTCTTAGAAATTTATCTTGAAAATATTAATCGTCATTTGATAAAATTTCAAAAAAATTAAATAATATACTACGTATATTTACATTACTTTTAATACTATTTTTTATAATTATTAATTTTTTTAATTTATCTACATCTATTATATTTTTAGAGTAAAGTATCATTTTACCTAAAATTTCCAAAATTTTAGTTCTCTCTTGTTTAAACACTTCTTCAAGTCTGTTTACAATTAAAAATATCTCTGATTGTTTCATATATCGTACTTGTTTACACAAATATTCTATACTTTTATTATACTTAACAATATTTATTATATTTTTTTCTTCACTCTCTATGCCTTCACTTTGTCCATTTTTTACTATATTTTCTAAAGCTATTTCATATTTTCTAATATTATCTTCATAATCTAATAAATTATACCCTAAATTTTTCCATATTCTCAAATTATTTTCGTTTCCATCAAAAAAATAATACTCTTCTTTAGTTACTCCCAACTCTTCATATGTACTCGCTTCTAAATAAAATTTTATAGTTCTTGATTTTATTGTAGAAAGTATATTCAATGTTCGTGATAACAATATAAAATATACATTTTGAGGTGGTTCTTCCAGTATTTTCAAAAGTGCATTTGATGACTCTTTTCTTATTTGTTCTACTCCACTCAAAATAAATATTTTTTTAGGTGAATTATAACTCGACTCTATCGCTGAATAAATTATACTTCTAATTTCATCTATTTTTATATTTCCATTTTCTTTATTAATAACTTCAATGTCAGGGTGTTGAAACTCATCAATTTGTTTATTTATTATTCTTTTTTCTTCTTTATTTTCAATATCTTTAGTCATTACTATTTTAGAAAATTCTAACGCATAATATAATAAATCTACACGATTATCTCCATAAAACAAATAACTTGCACTTTTTTTACTTAAATTTATTTCTTTTTTAAAATTAATTAATATTTCTTTATTTTTCATATTTTAACCTATATTAATTTTCTCTCATTTGAAGTGTTTTTAATAATTTTTTATTATCAAAAGCAGCTCCTCCACCCAAAACTACTGAATCTAATGGATTTTTTGATAAGTATACTTTAATTCCTATCTCTTTTTCCATTAAATCAATAAAGTTGTGAATCAACGAACCTCCACCTGTCATTACAATTCCATTATCTAAAATATCAGCAGACAACTCCGGCGGACATTTTTCTAGCACCTCTTTCGTAGAATTTACAATTTGGTAAAGCGAATCTTCTATCGCATCATAAATTTCATTTGCATCAACATCTACCGTATTAGGTATTCCTGTTTCTAAATCTCTTCCTTTTATTGCCATAACTTCTGGATTTGAAGATTTTATTGCTGTAGCTAATTCTTTTTTTATTTTCTCAGCAGTTCTATCCCCTATTAATAAATTATATTTTTTCTTAATAAATCTAACTATATCATCATCAAATTTATTCCCTGCAATTTTTATTGATTTACTTGCAATAATTTCATCTAATGATAAAATTGCAATATCAGTAGATCCTCCCCCTATGTCTATTACCATATTTCCTTCTGGTTGAGAAATATTTACTCCTGATCCAATAATTGCTGCTCTACCCTCTTCTATTATATATGTTTTTTTTGCTCCTTTCACAGCATCAAATAAAGCTTTTCTCTCAATACTTGTCACCTCTATCGGTACACAAATCATAACTTCTGGCTTAAAAAGTCCATTCCCATAAATTTTATATATGAAATGTGAAATCATTTCTTTCGTAGAATCAATATCTGCTATTACTCCATCTTTTAATGGCTTAATAGCTTCAATACTATCTGGAGTTTTCCCCAACATTTCTCTCGCTTCTTTACCTACTGCAATAACTTTTCTTGTTTTTCTATCTCTTGCCACTACTGATGGCTCATTTAATACTATTTTTTTCTTTTGTTTATCATAAATTAATATGTTTGCTGTCCCCAAATCTATTGATATACTTTTATTTACTCTAAATATTTTAAAAAAATTAAACATTTTATCTCCATTCTACATTACTCTATTTTATATACTTATATCATATCAAATTTATAAATAATATTCTACTTTTTTTAATAATATTTTACAAAAATCTATTTAGTTTTTTTATTATAAGATAATAGATATATGACAAAAAAATATATCAAATAAAAAACATATCCTCCAACTTATTTACAGTTTTTAGATATGTTTTTTCATTTTATTAACGTAAAACTTCTTCTATCGTTTCTTTTGCTATTCTTTCATCCTGTTCTGAACTTCCACCGCTTACTCCTAAACCTCCTATAAGTTTACCTTTATAAACGATTGGATATCCACCACCAAATAACACAATTTTATCTTTCATCAGTTGATCTAATCCTGGAAATTCATTTAAGTCAACTTTTGAACTTGGGCAATTTAATGATAACGCAGTATATGCTTTTTTATATGAAACATCAATGCTTGCTACTATTGCTTCGTCTTGTTTTTTTAATAAAATTAAATTTCCACCTTTATTTACAACTGACACTGTTATACTCAATCCTTCTCTAGTCGCTTTTTCAAAAGCTTTCGTTACTAATTTTTCTGCCAATTCTAAATTTGTATCAAAATATTCTTTATTACATGATACTTCCACATTATTTTCTTTTGAAATATATTCCATCACTTTTTTCAATACTTCTTCATGTAATTCATCTTTTAAATCATTTTTATTCATTTTATCACTCATTTCTTGAGTTTTTTCTTCTTCAATTTTTTCTATAAAATCTTCTCTCTCTACAATTTTTTCATCTATCTCGTTTATATCTTTTAAAGGTATTCCTTTTACAACTCTGGCTATATTACTTCCATAAGTTCTTTTTTGTTCTCTTCCGGTATTTTCAAGGTCTTCTAATACAAATAATGGGCTTTTATCTTTTAATTTTGAAAAATGAAAAATAGCTTTATTGTTTGCTATTGCAATTCCAAGACTTAATTTAGATTTTCTTGCTTGTTCAAAAGCATATTTTATTAAAGTATTGTCATCTACATTTTCATTATAGTTTGTATAATTTATACTATAAGGAATTCCTTCTTCTTCAATTCCATATACAATATCTAATGCTCGTTTTTCATTTTCTTTATCTAAAAGAACTTCTATCGCAATTTTTTCTTTTTCTATTCTTGACATTATTTTTCATTTCCTATGTCTAAGATAAGACCAGTTGCAACCGCATTTCTAGGTCCTTCTGTACTACGAATATTTCCACGCCCTGCTACTATACCATAATGAGATAATCTATCTGTTACAAATTCTGAAACTTCAAAATCTAATGCTGAACCTCCTACTAATATTACGAAATGAATGTCTCTTATATTGTTTGTCGGACTTATATATTTTAATGCTCTCTCCGCATTTTCTACAAATATTCTTTCTTTTGCACTTCTTCTAACAGCTTTAATTTTTTCAAGCGATTTGTCCACAGCTATCGGTTTCATACCTTCTGGTGACATAATAACTACTCTTGCAAACAAATGTGGATCTAATGGCTCATCAAAAAACTCAACTGCTCCATCCTCATGTCTTATATGGAATAAACTTTCTACTTTTGCCAACGGATATTTTTTGATTTCCTCTGCTAAATAAATATCTTCAAGTCCAAGTTCTTCATTTATAAGCATTGTCACCATATTTCCCGCTCCAGCCATATGAATAGATTTTATATTCCCCTCTTTATCCATCATTGAAGCATCGGTTGATCCTGCTCCCATATCCACTATCGCCATTGGAAGTGTTGTCCCTGGAGTTGTCAAAGCTCCTGCTATTGCCATATCAGCTTCAACTCCACCTATTTCTACCTTTATACCTAACTCTTTTTCTAATTCTTCCGCTATAATAGACATCTGTAATCTATCAGATTTTACCATTGATGCTATTCCAACTGCATTTTCCATTGAAAACTCATTTGCAAGTCCTCCCTTTATACTCACAGGACTAAAAGTGTCTACAGCCAATAAATCTTGTATGAAAATATCCGATATATTTTTTCCTGTTAAGCTAGCCATTGTATATCTTACTTTTTCAAGCATTCCACCTACATTTGTTCCAGCTTCACCTCTTATATCTTCTATTTCTTTTACGCTACTTACTGTTTCCATTATTTTGCTTGCACCATCTTCAATATTTACACTTGCTTTTTTCCCATCTTTTCCATAAATTTCTATCTTACCTGCAGGAATTATTTTTTCTTCTACATCTCCCTCAGGTGTTTTGATTACAACAGCCGATCTATTTCCCATTAAAGCTCTTGAAATTGGAACAACTTTTTTTGTTTCTTCAGGTGTTAAGTTAAAAATTTTAGCAATCCCGTATGGATTTGATAATTCTTCAATAACTTTTCCTACCGGAGCCACTTCCACTCCACATTGAACATTTAATGGTATTTTTTCAATCATAGCAACTTCATCTATTATAGGGATATTAAATTTTATTCTATTTTGAATTAATACTGCATCATCTTTTTGTAATATTGCACCAGTAATTTTTATATTTTGCTCATAAGCATAATTAAAATCTCTTGCTACATCTTCAAAATCATATTGTCTTGGTACTACAACTATTACATTTTTATTTTTTTCACATTTCAATAAATCTTTAAAATGTACAGTTATTCCTGAACTAAGTCCAGCTCCACTTGGAGTTTTAGGATTATGACCTATCATTGTAGATTCTGTTATTATTGTTTCTGTAATTGTTTCCATCGCAACATCTCCAATAACAGGAGCTGCCTCATTTATTCTTATTTTATCAATATCTTTGTATTCTAATCCTACTTCTCTAAGCATATCATTTAATACTTGAAAAATTCCATGTTTATTTTGCGATGTCCCTTTTATACCTGTTGTACTAACTAAAGTACTCGTCAAAAATTCTACTTTACCAGATTCAATTTTCGCTAAAGCTCCTTCTGTTGTTGAATTTCCTATATCTATACCTACAACATATTTCATAACTGATCTCCTTAAAAATCAAGTATTCTTATAGCTTATAAATATGAGAACTACCGACCTTATATTTTACTATTTAGTCGGTTTCTCTATTAAATATTTATTATAGCTAATCTTTATAAACTATTCAGAATCTCTTAATTTTCTTCTTTTTTCATATACATCAGCTGCTTCTCTAATAAATGCTGCATTTACTTTTGCATTATATTTAGTTTCAATTTCATCAGCTATTTCTAATAATTCTGCTTTCGTAGATCTGAATGGTCTTAACGCATTATAAATTTCTAATATTCTTGCGTCAGGTATTCTTGTTAATTCTCCAGCTCTTCTAAAGTTTCTTGCAATAGTCGGTCTTCCTGCTGACTCTGCTACTTGTGCTTGTAATTCCAATACTTCTGGTGTTATTTTAACATCATCAATTGTTGTATTTCCATTCATAACACTTTCTAATGTTAAATCATCTAAACTTTTATTTGTTGGAGTTTTAACTAGATCTTTTCTTTTTATTCCTAAAGGATATTGTGAAGCATCTATTCCACCAGTCGTTTTTGGAGTAGATGATGTATTGTTACCCATACTTCCCAATATTTCTCTAACCAATTGCTCTAATTTTGCTTGATCCATATCCATAACTCTATCTCCTCACATTCCTAATATTTTATTTGTAATTCCCTAGGTTTTCCTTGATATACAACATGTTCTGTTTCTTTTATATGTAATAATGCTGCTAACGCTTGGAATCTAGGTCTTACCATTTGATCATTTTTTACAGGTACCGGAGTTGGAACCTCACCTTTCGCATATTTCGCTGCATTTTTACCTATCGCTCTATATGTTTCAAGATCTATTAATGGACATTGTGGGAATAATTCTAAGTTACTTAAAGGTGGTAAATCAGCTTGGTGAATTACTGTTGTCCCTTTAGATTGAATTCCTATTCCTACTTTTGATCCACTTAATTTTGCTGCATCATTTGCTAAAATTGATACATCTGATGTACGAATAATTCTAACAAATCTAGCTTTTAATCCTTCTTCTTCAATTCCTGCTACCATTTCTCTTATTATTTTATAGTGTGGAACTTTTGTTATTGATTCTTTTTGATATATTCCAAAAGCTGGTGCAAATCCTATTACTACTTCATCTGCTGCTGTTCCAACTTTAGCTTCTCCTATATCTGTCATTACTAATCTATTTAATTCAGCTTCATGAAAAGCTGGATCTTCTACTGCATTATTTTCTTTTTCATTTGATACTGTGCATCCACAGCTTGACTCTTTTTGAGCTTCACCTAAAACTTTAGCTATAAGAGCTTTTAGTTCTTTTTCGTTAATGTTCATGTCATCCTCCCGTATTAACTTTAATTATAATTTACTTGGATCTACTGCTGCTGGTATTCTCTTAATTTCTTCCCATCTTTCTTCACTCATTTGGTATCCTGTTCCTGGCCCAGCATAATCATTAACATCGTTTACAGCACTTATTACATTGAAGTTTTCATCTAATACAGCTGATGTATGTAAATAATCTCCTGCTACCCTTTGTTTCAACATATTCAATATTTTTTGTGCTTCTTCTTTATAATCTGATCTATAAAGAGCTTTAACTACATCAATTCCTGTAATTCCTCTCTTCATCATATCTTCTGCTGCTTTTAAGTCTTCTACAACATTTCTTGGAGGCATGTCATTACTTCCGTTTGCATAAGTTGCAGCTTCTACTTCTTCATCAGTTATTTCTGGTAATCCTAATTCTCTAAATACAGCTTGTAATACTCTTGCTGCTTTATTTCTTGCAGCTACTACGTTTTCTTCAATTACTGGTTTTAATCCTGCATCAATTTTTAAGTCTCTTTGAATTACGTTCCAGTCATCAAAGTCTTCAGCATCCCAGTTTGATCCAGCAAATACATTATCATAGTTTGGAGTTGCACTATATCCTGAACAGATAAAGTCTGTTCCTGGTGCCATCTGCATTAATGATCTTACAGATCTTCTTAAGTCAGAGTGTGTAAATGTTTGGTCATTACTTGACGCACATTCTAAGTCTAACATTGCCGCAAGTAAGTTTTCTCCTAATACGGCTCTAATTCCTCCAGGTACTGCTGATGGAACTCCTATACAACTTACTGATCCATTTTGAATTCCTTGTACTCCTGCACCTTTTGTTATATATAAACATCTAGCTTCTAAATACAACATTGATTTACCTTCAGCGTATCCCATTTGAACTTCTGATCCAGTTCCTGAAGTAAATCTCATTTTTAGTCCTCTTGACGCATAAGCTGAAGCTAAGAATCCTTTAGACCAAGGTGTATCATCTCCGTCTGTAAATACGTTTTCAGTTCCGTATACAGAAATTGTTTCAGCGTAACAAGTTAACCCTCTCATTCCTAAAGCTAATTCTGTTGCTTCTTCTAATGAACATTGAGTTAATACTCCACCTCTTCCAACTTGTGATCCGATTAACAAGCTTAAAGCATTGAATGGTGCATATCTCGCAATCCCTACTGTTGTTTCTTGTTCAGGGAATCCTCTTAGCGCTGCTTCTGCTCCATCTGCTGCAATTTGAGCTGGATTATCTTTAATATTTGTAACGTGGCATTGGTTCATTGGAGTTCTTCTAGCTCTCATTTTTTGCATTGCCATCATCATTTCTACTACGTTCATATATCCTAATACTTCTACTGCTTTTGCAGGCGTCATAGCTGTAGTTAATTTTACTAACTCTTTTCTTGATACATTTGGGTCACATAACATATTTGCTATTTTTTGTGAATCCATTGCCATTACTTCATTAGCTTTTTCTATATTAATTGCATAATTAGCAATAAAAGTATCTATCGAATCAAATTCTTCTCTTTTTTTCCCATCTAATTCTACTATTTGACCATTTTCTATTTTTACACTTGGTTTCGGATCTTTAGAACTGTTCATGGCAATAAATCCAACTTCTTCCCATTCTAATACAAAACCATCTTTATTTATCGGTCTATTTCTTAATGCTTCAAACCTTTTAGATTTCATTTAACTTCCTCCTCAACATGGATGTTCTTTACTAAAAATTAGTTTTTATAACTTTTTTATTTCGTTATTTTTTATCCCATTATAAAATATATGGTTCTCCTGCACTTGTAGGTTTATCTCCTAAAGCTCCAAGTAACTCTATTCCAACTTCTCTAGCTGCAATAATTGCTTGTTTTACTGCTCCTGAATCTCCACTTACACATAAAATTACTTCATTACTATATGCAGTTCCTTTTGAAGGAGAAGAATATCCCATAACTTCTACTGATGCAGCTTTAACTGCTGTATCTGCTAATACTACACCTATAGCTGCTGGACTCGCTACAGTTATTCCAAATGCAGCTCCTGGTTTTGCTCCTAAAGCTGTAATTAATGCTTGACTTGCTCTTGCTGAGTATTGGAATTCTAAATGTCCTGCTTCATTTGCATAAACATCTCCAAAATATTTAGGAAGTACTTCTAAACATGTTTCAACTGCTCTTCTTACATCAGAAACATCATCTGCTCCAAATATAATTAATGAACCATGTCCACCTCCACCTTTTGTATCTCTTGGTAATTCTACTGAAACTATTTCTGCATTTGTAGCTTTAACCGCTTCGTCTGCCGCAAATATTTGTGGCCCTGCTCCTGTTCTAGCTCCAACTATTCCTATTGATCTATATTTTGTTTCAACGCTCATTGATTTTTTTATTTGTTCATCTACATTTGCTATTACTAATCCTATTGTATCTCCTATCGCTGTTCCAACAAATTCAGTTACCATAATCTTCACCTCTTAAAATTTTTTAATTTTAAACTAATTAAATGTTCCTTACTTAAATTCCGCACAACATAGCTATCTTAATATTTAGCATCTTACTTTTTTCAATTTTATTTTTTTCTCATTTGTATTCCCAATATTTTTTATAATTATAGTGTTTTGGTTTTGAAAGCTAAAAAATTCCCAGTTTTCTAGCTTTTAATTACATAAAAATTCCCTTACAAACTAAAAATAATAATGCTCCAATAATTGCTCCTACAATCGGTCCTACTAACGGTACAATAGCATAATCCCAATCACTTGTTCCTTTGTTAGGTATTGGTAATAAACCATGTATAAATCTTGGTGCTAAATCTCTTGCTGGATTTATGGCATATCCTGTAGGTCCACCTAAGCTTAACCCTATAGACCATACTATAATTCCAACTGTATAATACGCAAATCCATCTGCAAATTTATTAAACACAGTTACTGCTAATATAACAAAAACTATTGTTGCTGTTGCTATTATTTCTGTAACCATATTCCAAAATTTGTTTCTAATTGCTGGTCCTGTACAAAAAGTTGCTAATATTAAACCAGGATCTTCTGTTTTATCATAATGTTGTTTATATGATAAATAAACTAATAACGAACCACATGCTGCTCCTAAAAATTGTCCTGCTATATATACAGGCAATTTATCAAACGGCAACATCCCTGCAACTGCTAATGCTATAGAAAATGCTGGATTCATATGTGCTCCACTTACACCACCTGCCACATAACAAGCTATTGCTATTGCAAACGCCCAACCTGCTGTAATTACAATCCAACCGCTTCCATTTCCTTTAGAATCTTTCAATAACACATTTGCTACTACTGCATTTCCTAAAAAAATTAATATTAATGTTCCTAAAAATTCTGCTAGAAACAATGAAAACATATACATCACTCCTTATTTTAAGAGTAAGATGCTTTAGATTATTATAATTGTAACTCTATTTTTTAAAAAGTCAATATAAAAAAACAAAAAAAATACAATCAAAAAACTAATCAATCTTTTTTTATATTGATTTTACCAGCTTTTCAATTGTATTAATTATTTTTTAAAAACACTTTTTGGATAGCAATTAATAAATTTTACCTAATTTTTTCATAAACATTTCTTGTACAATTTTATGTTCGCCTAATCCTTTTAACTGAACTTCTACTTCGTATCCTTTATTTTCCAATACAGTCTTCCAAGAATCTTCTTCATCTGAAGCCATATCATTTCTTGCATGATCTCCTGCAACTATCATATATGGTTTTAAAAGGATTTTTTTGAAATTTTCCCCTTTTAGCTTTTCCAATACATCTTCTAATCTTATAGCCCCTTCAACTGTTCCTATAAAAATATTATTCTTTCCTTGTTCTTCATAAACTTTTTGTAATTTATTATAAGTTTCATCTGCTATATCTTCAGAACCATGTCCCATAAATATTAAAACATCATTCCCTAATGTATCATTTATTTCTTCATCATTTACAACTCTCACAAAATCTTCATCATTTTTAAGTAAAGGCTCTGTAACTTCACTCACTTCATGATTTATTTTTGTTTTATATTCACTTCCCGGAATAATATGCAACGACATTGTAACTATTTCATTATATCCTTTATTTTTTAGTGCCTTAATTCCTTCTGCATGATCATTTATTTTTAAATTTTCTTTCTTTAAGATTACTTTTCTAACAATATTTGAAGTAAATGCTCTTTCAACTTTATCTTCTCCATATTTTTCTTTAACTAAATTTTCTATAACTTCTATTGCTTTTTTTCTAGTATCTAAATAAGTCGTTCCAAAACTTGTTACTAATATCCCTTTTGACATATTTTCCCTTTCAATTTTTATTTTAACCCCCTCTTTTTGGTAAACACAAATGATATTAAAAATAAAATCAAAAAAACCATTTGACTATAATTCAAATGGTCGCAAAAAAATTTACTCAACCATTCATCGTAGTCAATATAAATATTATTTAACTATGGGTAGCCATCTGACTTAGAATTTTACTTCATTACAGTTGCGAGACAGTGTAAGATTCGCACTTACTTTCCTACCTTTTAGCCCTTGGGAATTGAGCTGGTCATAATTAGTTTTCTTATTTTATTTTCACATTACTATTGTAACTCTTTTTTTTATTTTGTCAAGCAAAATTATTTTGATTTTATTATAATTTTTAAAATTATTCAAAATTTCTTTTTTTTAATTACTAATGCAACTGCTCAAATCCTTCTCCAAATACTTTTTTTACATCAGTTACTGTTACAAAAGCTGTCGCATCTTCTTCTTTCAAAAATTTTCTTAATGTCACAAATTGTGATTTTGTTAAAACTGTCATCAAAATATCTTTTCTCTCTTTAGAATATCCCCCTGTACCTTCTAAAATAGTACACCCTCTATCTGATACTTTTAAAATATAATTTAACACCTTTTCTTTTTGATTAGTTACTATCATAACTTGTTTATATGAAATAAATCCACCAATAAACACATCTACTAAATATCCTGTTAAAAATACTGTAATTAATCCATAAAGTGCCAAGTCTATATTAAATGCAAATATAGATAATACAGCTACAACTGCGTCCGCTATAAATAAACTCATCCCTATACTTATATGAAAATATTTACTCAATATTTTCCCAACTATTGTCGTTCCACCTGTTGATGCTTCATATAAAAATATTATTGTCGTTCCACCAGATAACAAAAAACTTCCTATTACTGTCGCTAAAACTAAATCATTTGTAATAACTACATTTCCAAAAAAACTTTCTAAAATCGCTAAAAATACTGATAAAAGTCCCGCAGCATAAATACTTTTTGTTCCAAATTCTCCACTTATTAATACGAAAGCTATTAAAAATAATATAACATTCGCAATAGTTACAATTAGACTGCTCGAAATATTAAACATGCTACTTATAATTAATGCTAACCCTGTCACTCCACCACTTGCTATTTTGTTTGGGAAAAAGAAAAATTGTAGTGCAAATGCCACCAAAAATGTCCCAAACGCGATAGCCAAATATTCAAAAATTGTTGTT
>ERZ772909.214-NODE-214-length-39036-cov-5.156846_pt1 | contig 39036 bp, 22 predicted proteins | sample MGYA00511137_ERZ772909 | MGnify/ENA primary metagenome ERZ772909 (study PRJEB29015, sample SAMEA2738095) | human oral metagenome | biome: human oral; feature: human-associated habitat; material: saliva | place: China | collected 2270 ... | reverse complement strand
GGTTTGGGACATCGTTTCGCGTGAAGCTGTCGTTCAGCAATATGCCGGTCAGATTTCATTAGAGCTGGCCAATGAGCCCGTAGTCGTTAAGGATGCGACGGGAAAAGCGTCGGATCATGCGCTGCGCGACTTCTTTCAACCCATCGTTGACAAGATTCGCGGCAACGGATTTAAGGGTATTCTTTGGATTCCCGGCAGCAGTTGGCAGGGCAATTACGTGGGTTATGCCCGCCATCCCATCACGGATGACAACTTTGGCTATGCCGTTCACGACTATCCCGGCTGGTATGGTATGAGCGACGAACGGCCAAATGCCGAAGAAGGTATACGCCGGTTTAAAGGTCTTGTGCCCGTTGTCGAGCCCCGACCTGTCATGATTACAGAGGTGGATTGGAGCCCCGAAAAGGCGGGAGAAGGCCATTATGACGAGCATGGAAAATGGGTGAAGGCCAATTACGGCACGTGGGCTACGGCCTCAACAAGCAAATGGGGCGTTGCTTATAAGCGCATGATCGACCATTATGGCAACATATCCATGACGCTTTCGGGCACGGGTTGCTATCTCGATATTGATGAATTGGTTGGCAAAGGACGTGTGGTTGCAGCCTTTGGCGAACTGAAAGAAGCCTGCGGTGCGGCTTGCATGGGGTGGTATAAAGCCTACAACACCACCGCAAAACCCTATCCCGACGACTATGTGTTCAGTGCTGCCGAACGCCGAATCGACAGTATATGCTGGGCATTGAAAGACACCTTGCTCATGCCGGGCGATTCCTATCATGCACCGCTTACGCTTTTCTTCCCCGGCGGAAGAAGCGTGGAAGTATTGCCGAAAGCCATTCAATATACCGTTTCGGCACCCGATGTCGTGGGGATAACGGATGGGGTAATCCATGCAAAAAGCGATGGAACCGCACAAATCACGGCCGTTTATACGACCGAAACCGGTGAGACGTTATCGCGAAAGATAACCGTTCGGGTGCAGATGTTCTCGTTTGAAGCCTCGGCCATAAGGACGGATATTTTCGATCATGGCACGTATGACGAGACCAAACGAGTCTTCCAGCCCGGCAAATGGGGGCAGATGGGGTGGCAGTTCGATGGCGGCATCGGGCTTTCGAAGCATTATCTGGTGTTGAAACTCGACAAACCGCAGACCTGCGGCGCCAAATTGATGCTGTTCCCTCAACAAAGTATTTGGGGAGACAGCTATGAGATTGCGTTGGAAAACAAGACGACTATCGTTGTAGACCTGACCAAGGAAAAGACCAAACAGGGCAAGGTGCTTGGCCACACACCGATTTATATCGTGAGCTTATGGGGCAACGGAGCAGGAGAAATAGACGTAAACAACCTCTATCTGACCGATAATGCCGACGATATGCCCACGGCTATCACCCCCATTGTCAATGCAAATCCCGACTTCACCGACGTTTATAACCTTTATGGAATACGTGTGCGTTCGCACGTTTCCACCGAGATTGCCACCGCGGGGCTTCCTCCCGGCATCTATATTGCAGGCGGGAAGAAAGTGGTGGTGAGGTAAATCAGGGTGCAGTTGCCTTCCCTTTCGTTCGTTCGATTATGCAAACAAGGTGCGACAAAGGGTGATGGCGACACGAAGGAAAATTCAACTTTTCGTATTCAATCATTATTTTCATAGCAACCATGAACAAAATCAAGACCATTCTTTTGTCGTTCGTGACCGTGATGACGGCATCATCGGCATTGGCGCAGCCGTCGCTAACCGGCATGGCGTATCCGTATCAGAATCCAAACCTTAGCGCCTTGACACGCGCACAGGATTTGTTGAGTCGCTTAACCCTTGAAGAAAAAGCCCTGTTGATGCTTGATGAGTCGCCGGCCATACCGCGGTTGGGCATCAAGAAATTCTTTTGGTGGAGCGAAGCCTTGCATGGTGCGGCCAACATGGGCAACGTGACCGTGTTTCCCGAGCCCATTGCGATGGCGGCTTCGTTCAATGATGCACTGTTATATGAGGTGTTTAGCGCAGCAAGTGATGAGATGCGGGCTCAGTATCATCATCGAATAAGGAACGGAGGCGAGGATGAAAAGTTCCATAGTCTGTCGGTTTGGACACCCAATGTGAATATTTTTCGCGACCCACGATGGGGACGTGGACAGGAAACCTACGGTGAAGATCCCTATCTGACGGCTGTGATGGGAACGGCGGTTGTGCGTGGTTTGCAAGGACCTGAAGACAGTAAGTATCGCAAACTGTGGGCTTGTGCAAAGCATTATGCCGTGCACAGCGGGCCCGAATATACGCGTCACACGGCCAATCTGAACAATGTGTCGCCGCGTGATCTGTGGGAAACCTATCTTCCCGCATTCAAAACGCTCGTTGAGGAAGCCAAGGTGCGCGAGGTGATGTGTGCTTATCAGGCGCTCGATGACGAACCTTGTTGCGGAAACAGCCGACTGCTGCAGCAAATTCTGCGCGACGAGTGGGGCTTTCAGTACTTGGTAGTGAGCGATTGCGGTGCCGTGAGTGACATTTGGCAGAACCACAAGACCTCAAGTGATACTGTTCATGCCACAGCCAAGGCCGCGCTGGCCGGAACCGATGTGGAATGCGGTTTCAACTACACCTATAAGTGTATTCCCGAAGCTGTGCAGCGCGGCCTGATCAGCGAGAAGGAGGTCGACAAACATGTGCTTCGTCTGCTTGAAGGGCGTTTCGACCTTGGCGAAATGGACGATCCGGCGCTTGTTCCATGGTCGAAAATCCCTTATTCTGTAATGGATAGCAAGGCTCACCGCCAACTTTCGCTCGATATGGCACGCCAATCTATCGTGCTGTTGCAGAACAAGCAAAACATGCTTCCACTGAAGAAAAACAACGAACGCATCGCTGTGATCGGCCCGAATGCCGATAATGTGCCGATGATGTGGGGCAATTACAACGGTACCCCCAACCGTACGGTGACCATCCTTGACGGTATACGGGCCAAGCATAAGAACGTGAAATACATCAAAGGCTGCGATCTTACCGACACAATGGTGGTCGATCCGTTGTTTGATGCATGCATGATAGCCGGCAAACGCGGACTACATGGTACCTTTTGGAACAATACAACGATGACCGGGAAACCTGTTACGACACAATATTATCATGGTGAAGTGGCTGCAACGACAGCCGGTATGCACAGCTTTGCGCCCGGTGTAAAAGTAGAAGGCTTCTCGGCCAAATATGAAACCGTGCTGCGATCAAAGCATGATGGCGAGGCCGTTTTGAAAGTAGAAGGGTGTGGCGACTTTGAAGTATGGGTCAATGGCAAGCAGATGCAGCACCAACACACATGGCGAACAACACCGACTCGTATACCTATTCGGCTTGAGGCCGGCAAAGACTATCGCATAGAAGTGCGCTTTACCTATGTGAATACATGGGGTGCAAACATTCGAATCAATATCGGAACCGAGCGACCTATTGACTACCAGGAAGTCATTCGGGCATTGAAGGGCATTGAAAAAGTGGTCTTTGTAGGTGGTATCTCACCTGCTTTGGAAGGCGAAGAAATGCCTGTGGACATACCGGGGTTCAAGGGAGGAGACCGAACAGACATCGAACTTCCACGTGTTCAGCGGGATTTCATCAAGGCCCTTCACGCTGCAGGCAAGCAGCTTGTCTATGTGAACTGTTCGGGGTCGGCTATTGCTCTGGAGCCGGAAACCACAGCCTGCGACGCCATTGTACAGGCATGGTATGCCGGGCAAGAGGGCGGAACGGCCGTTGCCGATGTGCTCTTCGGCGATTATAATCCTTCGGGAAAACTGCCCGTCACCTTCTATAAGAACAGTAATCAGCTGCCCGATTACGAGAATTACAGTATGAAAGGGCGCACTTATCGTTATTTCTCCGACCCGCTCTTTGCTTTTGGTCATGGCCTTAGCTATACAACGTTCAATATGGGAACGGCTGAAATCATCAAAAAGGCTGATTCCATCGTGGTGCGTATTCCCGTAGAAAACGTTGGCAGTAAGGACGGAACAGAGACCGTTTTACTGTATATCAAGAACCATCAGGACCCGAACGGGCCGATAAAATCACTGCGCGGCTTCAGTCGTGTCTTTGTGAAAGCCGGACATCAGGCCGTAGCAGAGCTTGTATTGACACGTAAGTCGTTTGAGTTCTTTGACGAAAACACAAATACCGTGCATTTCAAGGAAGGAAATTATGATTTGCTGTATGGTGACAAACGCGTCGAAATAAGAATGTAGTGACCCTAAAACCTTTCATAACATTCACTTTGTTACATGGTGCAAAATGAATGTTACAATATCATGTACGCCGTTAAAAAAGTATTGAATATCTTTGCAAATGTAAAGTCTAATTCTAACCTAATAATTAAAAAATGAGACAAATACACAGACTTTTTCAACGCTTTTCGCTGATCGTGGCCATGCTTTTCGCGTCGATTGTGGCGGCTTTGGCGCAAAATACCATTCGCGGAACGATTTTAGATGCCGGAGGTGAGCCGTTGATCGGGGCCACTGTCGTCATGAAAGGAAAGCCTTCTGTTGCCGCTGTCACCGATTTTGACGGTAATTTCGAACTGAAGACGCCGGCTAAAAAGGTCACACTCGTTGTTTCTTACGTGGGAATGGTCACCAAGGAGGTTGTCGTTGTCGAGGGACATGCGGCAAAAATCGTCCTGAAAGACGACGATCACACCCTTCAAGAGACCGTTATCGTGGGCTACGGTCAGCAGAAGAAGGCCAGTGTCGTGGGTTCTATCACCCAAACAACGGGGGCTGTGTTGGAACGTGCGGCAGGTGTGAGCGACATCGGAGCCGCTTTGACGGGCAATCTTCCCGGCGTGGTGACCATTCAAGGCAACGGTATGCCGGGCGAAGAAGAACCCCAAATCATCATTCGCGGCGCTAGCACGTGGAACGGAAGCGACCCATTGGTATTGGTTGACGGTATCGAACGCCCGATGAGCAGTGTCGATATCGCTTCGGTGGCCAACATTTCCGTACTGAAAGACGCTTCGGCAACGGCCGTTTACGGTGTGAAAGGCGCCAATGGTGTCATTCTGATTACGACAAAACGTGGTACGGAAGGCAAGGCGAAGATCGACGTGGGCTTCAATGCAACGATGAAAGCACCCTCGAAGTTGCCGAACAAATATGACTCGTACGATGCTTTAAGACTGCGCAATCAGGCTGTAGAGCACGAACTTGGCATTGCGCCCGACTCATGGTCGTATGTTCGTCCGCAGTCTTTTATCGACAATTATCGCAACCAGAACACCTTGGAACAGCGTGAACGCTATGCGAATGTGGACTGGCAGGATGCGCTGTTCAAGAAGTCGACCATGTCTTACAATGCCAATGTGAACATCAGCGGCGGTACAAAGTTCGTGAAATATTTTGCGTCAGCCGACTTCGTACATGAGGGAGATTTGTTCCGAGAATACGACAACGGACGCAACTATAAGGCGGGTTACGGTTACAACCGCATCAATGTTCGCAGCAATCTGGACTTTCAAATCACGAACACTACAACGCTGCGGGCCAACATCTCAGGCTCGAACGGCGTGAAGAAGTCGCCTTGGAGCAACTCCGTGCACAGTGAATGGCAGATCGGACAGCAGTGGGCAGGCGCTTACAACATTGCCCCCGACGTGTTCCTGCCCAAATATTCCGACGGCTCTTGGGGCTTTTATCCCAATGCTTCGAACGTTTCAAACTCTGCACAGAACCTCGCCATCGGCGGTGTGCGCCAGATTACGACGACGCGCATCAACACCGACTTCACACTGGAACAGAAATTGGATTTCATTACCAAGGGACTGAATGCCCGCGGAACGGTTTCCTGGGATAATATCTTTATGGAAAGCGGTCGCGGAATCAACGACCTTTACAACGCTTCGCCGACGAAATATATCGATCCGGAGACCGGAAAGGTGACTTTGGGACAAGAACTTGAAGGCAACAACAAGTTTGATTGGCAGCAAGGTGTGAACTGGACCACCGAAGGAGGCGCCGTAGATAACAACGCAACCGTGCGCAATCTCTATTACCAGTTGCAATTGAACTGGGCCCGTCAGTTCAGACACCACGACATTTCGGCCATGGGACTCTTCTCCCGACAGGAGAATGCCCGCGGAAGCGTGATGCCTACCTATCGCGAAGACTGGGCGTTCCGTGCCACCTATAACTATGCGGGCCGCTATTTCATCGAGTATAATGGCGCTTACAACGGTTCTGAGAAATTCGGCAAGGCCCATCGCTTTGCTTTCTTCAACTCCGGCGCCCTTGGATGGACCATTACGGAAGAGAAATTCATGGACCGCCTGCGCGAGAAAGGCATCATCGACCTGTTGAAGCTGCGCGCTTCTTACGGTGAAATCGGCGACGACAACATGGGCGACCCGTTTGATTCGGCCCGTCGCTGGCTGTACATGAGCCAGTGGGCTTATGGCGGTCAGACCACAATGGACCTGGATCATACCGCAAGTATCTATTCATGGTATCGCCAAAGTACCCTGGGCAATGAGAATGTAAAATGGGAAACCGTGCGCAAAACGAACTTTGGCGTCGACTATGGTTTCCTTGGCGGACTGGTTACAGGCTCCATAGACTTCTTCCATGACCGCCGAAACGATATCCTGATCTTTGGCAGCGGACGCTCCGTTCCGGCTTACTTTGGCACCACAGCGCCTACGATCAATAAAGGAAAGGTGCGCACGACAGGTTATGAATTCGAGGTGCGACTCAACAAAAAGTGGGCAAACGGCCTGCGCCTGTGGGCCAACTTCAACATGACCCACGCCAAGAACAAGGTGCTGCTCAAGGACGACCCCGTCCTTCGTCCGGCTTATCAGAAGGATGCCGGCTTCTCCATGGGGCAATACAGATCGTATCTTGACCGCGGCTTCATCAACAACATCGACGACCTGATCGGTTCGCCGGCCCACGAATCCAACGACAACCATCGCCTCGTGGGCGACTACTACATCGTTGATTTCAACGGCGATGGCGTGATCGACAGCAAAGATGCGGCACCCGTAGGCTACAGCGGCTCGCCGATGAACACCTACAATGCAACGCTGGGCGTTGAGTGGAAAGGCTTCTCGGCCATGGCGCAGTTCTACGGTGTGACCGATGTGACCCGCGACGTCACGCTGAGCAGCTTCGGCAACAAGCTCAACAATGTCTATGATGCAGGCACATGGTGGGACAAAAGTGCGCCCGACGCCGACGTCATCGTGCCCAGATGGGGCGCCAACCAATCCAGCTACAGCAACGGAACCCAATTCCTTTACGACGGTTCCTACATCCGATTGAAGAACGTCGAGGTGGCTTACACCTGGACAAGCGGTTGGATCAAGCATCTGGGCATCACCTATCTCAAGCTCTATCTCAACGGCAACAACCTCTGGCTGTGGACACGTATGCCCGACGACCGCGAAGCCAACCTCGGCGGCGGCGGTTTCCTCGGCGCCTACCCTACCGTGAGACGCTTCAATATCGGTGTTAAATTCTCATTGTAGTATTAAACAAAACAGACAAATGAAAACGAACATAAAAACCATTTTGATGTTGATATGCGCCTTGTTTGCACTCAACACGGCGTTGGTTTCTTGCGAAGACTACTTGGATAAGGAGCCCGACTCAACCGTTTCGCCCGACGATGCCTTTGTCAACTTCCGCAATTTCCAGGGTTTCGTGGAAGAAATCTACAATTGTATCCCCGATAAAGAGAAATGTAACTGGTGTCCATCGTGGAATTGGGGCGATGATGAGGTCTTTAATCCCGAGGCCGACAACCGAATGACGCATCAAGTTGACCTTGGTAACTTCCGTGCATGGGAGACTACGGGCAACTGGCTCTATAAGACAGGGAGCAATCCCACCTCAACCAACAAGTTTGAACACTCGCTTTGGCCACACGCCTGGTATTGTATCCGCAAGGCTAACTTGGGCCTGACCAACCTTGACAAGATGGTTGCTGCATCCAAAGAAGAGAAAGACATGATTGCCGGTCAGCTCTATTTCTTCCGTGCCTGGTGGCACACCGAGCTGATGCAGTTCTTCGGCGGGTTACCCTACGTGGACACTTACCTCGACAGCAAGTCCGAACTCAACCTGCCCCGCCTCTCCTATCAGGCGTGTGCAGACAAGGCGGCGGCCGACTTCCGCAAGGCGGCCGACCTGTTGCCCGTCAACTGGGACCGCACGAGTGCCGGAGCCGCAACGCAGGGAAAGAACGACCTGCGTATCAATAAGATCATGGCTTTGGGCTATCTGGGCAAGACTTACCTGTGGGCGGCAAGTCCGTTGATGAAGAATGGTGCCCGGCTCGACGCCTCGAAGGACGGTAAGACCTATGACTATGACGGCGAATATGCCAAGAAGGCGGCCGAAGCCTTCGGAGAGTTGCTCCGTTTGGTGGAGTCAGGACAGACGCAATACGCGTTGGCCGAGTTCAAGTATAAGGATGTTTACAATCACGAAAAGGCTGCCAATGCCACCACATGCTTCTCGGACATCTTCTATACCAGCAAGCAGAACTGGAAGATGCCGGGCTCTGTAGAAGCCATCTTCCGTGGTCCGTCTGCCGATTACAACGGCTCGAACTGGAACACCTCGAAGGTATTCGGTCCGAAGGTCGATAAAGTAGTGGCCCACGACAACGTGATTCACCAGCCGACAGCCAATCTCGTGGAGATGTATGGCATGGCCAACGGGCTTCCCATCACCGACCCCGGTTCGGGCTTCGACCCTAATCATCCTTTCAAAGACCGCGACCCGCGTTTCTATCACGACATCGTGTTCGACGGTTTCAAATACCTGAACGGCACGCCCGGCCAATATGCCCACCTGCAATACTGCGAACTCTTCACGGGCGGCAACATGCGGCCGGTGGCAAACGGCAGTCGCACGGGCTATTTCATTCAGAAGCTGGTGCCCCATACCTGTAACGAGGTAGACAGAACGTACGACTGGGGCGGCAACCTGCATTGCTATCTGCCCTATATGCGCTTGGCCGATATCTATCTGATGTATGCCGAGGCATGTGCGGCCATAGGTGGGGCAACAGGCAAGGCCTCGAACTTTGGCAAAACGGCTGCCGATGCCCTCAACACGCTGCGCGATCGCGTGGGTGCGGGCCATGTCGGGAGTGCTTATCTGTCGGACAAGAACAAGTTCATGGACGAAGTTCGCCGCGAGCGTGCCGTGGAATTGTCTTTCGAAGGATTCCGCTTCAACGACCTGCAGCGTTGGTTGCTCCTCACCGAAGCACCCTACAACGAAAAATATTCGCAGGAGTTTGACCGCGTGGAAAACGCCAACTTCTACAGAAACAACGACCCGAAAGATGCCCGGGTGGCCAATTATCGAAAGGAATTGATACTGACCCGCAGTTTTAATACAAAGCACTATTGGTTCCCGTTGCCTATCAATGAGGTTTATCTCTATCCGGAGTATTATCAGAATCCGGGCTGGTAAAGAATGTTTTAAGTGATACTAAATAGAAATAATCGTATGAATACGAAATTCAAATCCTATAAATCAAAACTTCTTCTGGCAGGCCTTGTCGTGTTGGCTCCTGTCGGTGTCGATGCAAAGGCAGCTGTTGAGCAAGCGACCGACACTGCTGGTGCGGAGAAGGAAATGGTGCAGGTGCCCTATCGCAAGGTGGCCAAGAAGGATATCCTCGGCGGTGTGTCCGTTGTCGACGTGGCCGACTTGATGAAAAAGAACTATAATACCTACAGCCTTGACAATATGCAGGGGTATATCGGTGGCTTTAACGGTAATTCGCTTTGGGGAATGGACAGCAACAATGCCGGTTATCTGGTCATGGTAGACGGTGTGCCGCGTGATGCAACCAATGTCATGCCGAGCGAAATCGACCAAATCACCTTCTTGAAAGGTGCACAGGCCGTTGTACTCTATGGCAGCAAGGCCGCAAAGGGCGCCGTGCTCATCACGACCAAACGCGGAAAGAACGACGGACTGAAGGTTGAGGTGCGGGCCAACACGGGCTTGCATGTGGCAAAGTCATTCCCCGAATACCTCAGTTCGGCCGAATATATGACGCTTTATAACGAGGCACGTGCGAATGACGGGCTGACACCGCTTTATTCAGCGGCCGACATTTACAATCACGGGTCGGGGCTGAACCCTTATCGTTATCCTAATATCGATTATTATTCATCCGACTACATCCGCAAGATGTATTCGCGCCATGAGGCAACAGCCGAAATCAGCGGTGGCGGAGAGCGTGCACACTTCTACAGCAACATCAATTACTATCGCAGCGGAGACTATTTCAAGTTTGGTGAGGCCAAGAACAACCATATTTCGCGGTTCAGTGTGCGTGGTAATGTCGATGTGAACATCAGTGAAGACATCAAGGCGTGGGTGAACTCAAGCGCCACATTCTACGATTCAAATACGGCCAAGGGAAACTATTGGAACGTGGCAGCAACGATGCGGCCCAATTTCCCGCAGTATGCCAATCCGTTGATACCTGTGGATATGGTCGACCCGCATGCAAAGGCAGCCTTGGAATTGCTGAGTGTAGCCAAGCTGATTGACGGTAAATATTTCCTTGCCGGCTCACAAGCAAACTCATCTTCTTTGTTCGGCGATGTTTATGCAGCCGGCAAGAGCAAGTGGACGAGTCGTCAATTCCAGTTTGACACGGGTGTCAACATCGGACTTGGAAAGCTGTTGACGGGTCTTTCTTTTGAAACGCGCTTCGCCGTGGACTATTCCACCTCCTACACGACATCGTTCGATAACAGCTATGCCGTCTATATCCCGACTTGGTCGAACTATAACGGCAAGGACGTTATCGTGGGATTAAAGAAAGAAGGTGAAGACAAACGTTCGGGCAATCAGAACATCAGCGGCAGTACGGACAACCAGACCATGCTGTTCTCCGCGCAGTTCAACTACAACAACACGTTCAACAACGTGCACAACCTGTCTGCCATGCTGATTGCTTCGGGCTATCAGCAGTCAAGGTCGGGACAGTATCATAAGACGTCGAGTGCCAATCTTGCCCTTGGAGCCTCTTACAATTTCATGCAGAAGTATTATGCTGACTTGGGATTGGCCGTTATTCATTCCGCACAATTGGCCCCCGGCCATCGTGAAGCGCTCTCTCCATCACTGACTTTGGGTTGGCGACTCAAGAATGAAAGTTTTCTGAAAGATGTCGATGCTGTCGACAATATGCTGTTGAGCGTTTCGGGAAGCATCATCAACGAGGATATCGACCTTGCCCGCGGAGATGTTCGTTACTATCTTTATAAAGGTTTTTGGACTTCGGACAACGGTTATGGCTGGTATGATGGCTCGAACGATAAGTACACGTATTCGAAAAGAGGCGAGAACGAAGACCTTGGCTTTATCAAGCGCAAAGAGCTTTCTTTGAGTTTCAAAACCTCGTTGTGGAAGCACTTTGTTACGCTTGATGCCAACTTCTTCATCAATTCCATGGAGGGCTATCTCATTGATTCGCCCACCTTCTTCCCCTCACATTTGAACACAAGTTACCCCCAAGGGTCTTTCATGCCCGTGCTGAACTACAACAATGATCGCCGCGTTGGCTTTGATTTCGCCCTGAACTTCAACCGGAAGTTCGGCGAAACGGATCTCTCACTCGGCCTTACCGGCACCTATTATAATACGAAGGCGACAAAGGTTGACGAGAATAATGTTGAAGCCTATCAGAACCGACAGGGAAAGGCTATTGATGGCATTTGGGGTTATAAGAGTGCGGGCTTCTTCCAAAGCGAAGCCGAGATTACAGCCTCTCCCGACCAAAGCAGTCTTGGCAGTACGGTAAGGCCCGGCGACATCAAGTATGTGGACGTTAACCATGATGGCAAGATCGATAACTACGACCAAGTGTATCTTGGTAAAGGGGGATGGTATGGTGCCCCGTTTACGATGGGTGTGAACTTCACTGCCAAGTGGAGAGGTTTCACGTTCTTTGCCCTCGGTGTGGGCAACTTCGGCGCGCATGGTGTGAAGAACTCCTCCTATTATTGGGTGCGTGAGGCCGGCAAGTACTCTGCCGTCGTTCGCAACCGTTGGACTCCTGAAACCGCAGCTACGGCAACTTACCCCCGACTATCGACACTTTCGGGTAGCAATAACTTTGTAACTTCCGACTTTTGGCTGTATAAAACCGATGCATTCCGCTTGGCGAAGGTTCAAATCACCTATGATTTGCCACGCCGTTTGTTTGGTTCGACATGGGTGAAAGGCTTGTCTGCATTCGTCAGTGGGGCCAATCTGCTCACCATTTCGGGCGAGCGTGAGGTGCTGGAGCTGAATGTTGGCAGCGCACCACAGACACGTTACTACAATATCGGGGTGAAAGCGACTTTCTGATGAAATGAAATTAAAAACAAAAGCTATGAAAATAAAGAAGCTATTCCTATTGACGGCATTGGCATTCAGCTTGGTTTCGTGTTCCGATTTGTTTGAGCCTGCACAGGAAAACAACCGGGGTTTGGACGAAATCTACAACGAACCGACTTATGCCCAAGGGCTGTTGGGCTACGGATACGCTATGTTGCCCTACAATACCAAGAGCGTGACGGACGTTGCCACTGATGATGCGGTGAGTAATGATCTGTCTAACGGTTATTTGAAGATGGCCACGGGTGCTTGGGCAGCCAATAACGACCCGATGTCTCAATGGACCAATCGCCGGGCCTGCATACAATACCTGAATATTTTCTTGGAACAGGCAGACAAAGTGAACTGGGCTAAAGACGAAAAAGCCCGAAAAATGTACTGTGATAGCCGTAAAGGCGAGGCTTATGCCTTGAGAGCGCTCAACATGTACTTCTTGTTAATGAACCATGGTGGCTGGGATGCCGATGGGAAACTGCTCGGTGTGCCGAACTTAACGGCCTCAGAGAAACCCTCGGATGACTTCAATAAGGCGCGTAACACGTTCCAAGAGTGTCTCAATCAGATTTATAACGACTTGGAAGAAGCCGAGAAATTGCTCCCACTCGACTATAACGACCTGACGAACGACGCCGATGTTCCGGCCAAATATAAGGCCATCGGCGTTCAGACGGCAGGCGAATACAATCGCGTTTTCGGCGCAATCATGCGCGGACGTATCAGTGGTCGCATTGCAGAAGCCATTTGTTCGCAGGCCTCTTTGCTTGCTGCCAGTCCGGCATTTGCAGCAGGTACGACCGTCAACTACGCCAAAGCGGCCGACGATGCAGCCAAAGTGCTTGACCGTATAGGCGGCGTGAGCGGCATATCGCCCACGGGTAACAAATGGTTTGCACAGACTTCGGAGATTGATAACCTTGGATCGGGTGCCGTTCCACAGGAGATTCTTTGGCGAGGAAGCCGTACAAACGGTGATGAAGACTGGAACCTTGGTCTGAATCAAGAGGCCGATAACTTTCCACCAAGCCTTTATGGCAAGGGAAGAATCAATCCGACGCAGAACTTGGTTGATGCTTTTCCGACCGTTACGGGCTATCCCATCGCCGATAGTCGTGGAGGCTATGATGCCGGTAAGCCTTATGAGAACCGCGATCCACGCCTCGATATGTACGTTATCCATGATGGCAGCAAGTATAAAGGAAAGGAAATCAAAACCGATATCACGACCACTGGCAACGATGATGGCTTGAACAAGGTGAGTAATTCCACGCGAACGGGTTACTATATGAAGAAACTTCTGCGTGAAGATTGCGACCCTAACCCGAATTCCAAGAACGCTAAGTATCACTATCCCGTGTATATTCGCTACACAGAGCTGTTCCTTAACTATGCCGAAGCAGCCAATGAGGCGTGGGGTCCCAAGGGTTCGGGGTCGCATGGTTATTCTGCTTACGATGTCATCAAGGCCATTCGCGACCGCGCAGGAATTACCGATGTAGCCTATCTCAATGAGTGTGCGTCCGATAAAGGCAAGATGCGCGAACTGATTCGCAATGAACGACGCCTCGAACTCTGCTTTGAAAACAAGCGATTTGCCGACCTTCGCCGTTGGAAAGCACCCATCGACGTGGCTGCCGGTGGCGTGCAAATCAAGAAAGATGGCGGAACAACGACGTATAAAGCCTTCAAAGTGGAAGACAGAAACTATAAGGAGTATATGTATTATGGACCGATACCGCAGAGCGAAATACAAAAATGGACGGAGCTCAAGCAGAATAAAGGCTGGGAATTAAACAACAAATAACGCTAAAACTTCAATAAAATGAAAGTAACAAAATATATCTCGATAGCATTGATGGCGGCTTTCGCTTTCGCTCTTGACTCCTGCAAGAATGGAAATCCCGAGTTCTCGGATTACGAAGGCGGCTCATCCGTATATTTCGCTCGCCAGCATGTTGTGCGAAATGTCGTGCTGGGCAATGATGAAACCAGAGACAACACCGATGACAACAACCATGTCTTCTATATTGTCTCCACGATGGGCGGGACCTATCATGGCAGAGACATCACATTAGAGACTGCTGTGGACAATTCGCTATGCGATCGTCTCTACTTTGAAGACGGAGTGACGCCCGTGAAGCCGATGCCGGCAAACTATTATTCGATACCTTCGACCACCGTTTCTTACAATGGAAGTTTCCAAGGACGTTTGCAGGTAAAGTTGGAGAATGCGTTCTTTAATGATCCGGCTTCTGTGACGGGTACTTATGTCATCCCAATCGTCATCAAGGGTCAGGTTGGTGCTGACCGCATCCTGTCGGGTACGCCTGCCATTGAAGGTTCTACACCCTCAAGAACGAACGCAGCTGCCTGGAATGTCGCCCCAAAAGACTATGTGCTTTACTGCGTGAAGTACATGAATCCGTGGTCGGGCTATTATCTTCGTAGCGGAGAAGATAAGATAACCCATAACGGAAATACAGAGACAAAGATACGCAAGGGAGCATCCGTAGAGAAGAATGAGGTATGCCAAATCACGACAAAGTCGTTGAAAGAGTGCATATTCCCCGTTTCCATCAACAAGACGGTCAAGGATGCGCACGGAAATGATGTCGTCCAGGCTGTCACATGCAGACTGAAACTCTCGTTTGATGACAACGGAAACTGCGCCGTGTCTTCCGAAACATCGGGCATGACGGCCACGGGTACGGGCAAGTTCACTTCGAAAGGAGCCACCAATGAGAAAGCCTGGGGCGGCAAGAACCGCGATTTGCTCACCCTTGAATACCGCATTGACTTCGGTGGTGGGCTCACAATGGAAAGCAAAGACGAATTTGTGGCGCAGACACGTGGCAACACGAATGGCGTGGTTGAGTTCAAGCCGCAGTATAAGTAAGTTCCGCTCGAAAGTTATAAGTGTCATATAATTAAGACGAAGAATATGAAATTAAGCAAATTAAATATAGGATTGGGCCTGGCTGTGTTGGCAGCTTTGTCTTCATGTGCCGATGACAAGTTCTCCGAATACAAAACAGACATGACCAAGGACTTGGCAGAATACCAGTACCTGAACAACTACGAGCCATTGAAGAACTATGTCGAGCAGTTGAAGTCAGCCGGCAAGTGCAATCCCGACTTCAAGTTGGGTGTTGCCCTGGGGGCTTCCGACTTCAACAAGCGCGAGTTGGTTTATAGTTTGGCCGGTAGCAACTTCATGGAGATGACTGCCGGAAACGCAATGAAATATGCGTCTTGCGTAAAGGACGACGGGCGCATGGACTTCTCTACCGTGAAAGAGTTTGTTTCCAACGCCAAGGAGGGCGGAATCACCATCTACGGACACACGCTGGCATGGCACTCGCAGCAGAACAATAAATACCTCAACGGCTTGATTGCCGACAGAGAACTTCAGGTTGACCTCAACGCAAAGGTAGAGAAGACCGACTTTGAAAAGGATTGGACGACAGCCGGCAGCTACACCTATTGGGCGCCGAATGAAGTGAAGGCCAACATCACGGTCAATGGCGACGGCTTCAAACTGGTGAATGCTGCCGCAACCGACAACTGGCGTGTGCAATATCACATTGCCGACGGCCTGCCGCTGAAGAAAGACAGCGAGTATATCTTGAAAATGACGGTCAAAGGTTCCGGCGAAGGCACGCTTGCCGTCGGTATCGGCGACTGGGGAGGAAGAGCCAACGGATCGATTGCGTTCAACACCGATTGGAAAGAATATGCCGTGCCGTTCAAGGCTGTTGCCAACGGCGGCTTTGTCATTTGTCAGTCGGGTGCTTTTGTTGGAACGCTACAGATTCGGAATGTGAAAATCGTCCACATGGAGTCGCCCATGGTTGAGATTCCGAAATATGTCTATGAAAACAACTTCGATGGCAGCGATGTGCTTAGCGGTTGGGGCAATGGTTCCACTGCCGAGTTGGCTTCCGGTTCGCACGACGGCAGCAAGTGCATGGTGGTCACCAACCCCGGCGCAACCAATTCGTGGAGTGTGCAGCGGGCTGTCGACCAGGAGTTTGAAAACGGCAAGACCTACTATCTCCACTTTTGGGGCAAGGCCGACAACCCCGGCAACATTGGCGCAGGTTTCCAAAAGACCGACGGCTATCAGGGGCGCGGCGATTTCCCGGCAATGAGTCTCACGACGACTTGGAAGGAGTTTACCGTTCAAACCACGGTCACCGGCGAGGGCTGTAACCGCTTCCTCTTCAACCTTGGTGCTGTGGCGGGCAAAATCTATATCGACGACGTTCAGCTCTACTACATGGAGAAGAGCAACAAGATTCCCTTGAGCGACAGCGAGAAGAAAACCATCCTGACAACAGCCATGGCAACATGGGTCGATGGAATGATGGAAGCCTGCGACGGCTACGTGACATCGTGGGATGGTCAACGAACCCATTGCGGGACGAGACAAAGATGGCGACGGTTACTACGACCTGCAGTCGGCCACGCGCGGTACGGTTTCCGAAGATGATGCCAAAAAGAACTTCTACTGGCAAGACTATCTGGGCGACCTCGACTACGTGCGCACAGCCGTTGCCGAGGCGCGCAAGGGCTTTGCAGCCCACAACGGCGATGCTGCCAAGCTGAAACTCTTCATCAACGACTACAATCTGGAGTCGGATTGGGACGACAACAAGAAACTCAAGAGCCTCATCCACTGGATTGGTGAATGGGAGAAAGACGACGTGACACGGATTGACGGTATCGGCAGTCAGATGCACGTGTCGTTCTCGGCCAATCCGACAGTTCAGAAGAGCAAGGAGGAACATGTCGTGAAGATGCTTCAACTGATGGCTGCAACGGGCAAACTCGTGAAGATTTCCGAGCTTGACATGGGCTACAACGACGCTGCGGGCAATGCTGTCATGACCGAGAACCTGACCGAAGCGCAGCACAAGCAGATGAGCGATTACTATCGGTTCATCGTCGGCCAGTACTTCAAAATCATTCCTGCGTCCCAGCAGTATGGCATCACGCAGTGGTGTATCACCGACTCGCCGAAAGATTCCGGCTGGCGAGGCGGTGAGCCTACCGGCCTTTGGGATGCCAACTTCCTCCGCAAACACACCTATGCCGGCTTCGCAGACGGCTTGCGTGGGGAATGAAAAGCCCACCCCCTGCCCCTCCCAAGGGAGGGGAGTGCGGGCTTGCGGAGGTTTCCAAACAACATAACCTATGTCATTCTATGCAGGAAAGTGATGCCCGTGACTGCCAAACGCACAATGCGAAGGGCCTCGGTCACCCATAACAACAAAATCTTTTTAAGGCATACCGACGTCAGTTTCCTGCTTCCAATCCCGTTTTTTCTTTGATTGGGTCCTGTTGTTCTTCAAATAAAAGTCGTAATTTTGCGGTTATAAACATCGTAACCTATGTACGACGAATGGAATAAAATGTTGTGTGGAGCACCTTATAATGCCACTGAACCGTATCTTTATGAGCGACTTCTCAAGACAAAAGAGTTGATTCTGCACTACAATCAGCTGCCTCCCAGCGATTCAAAAGGTCGTGAAAAGGCCCTTAAAGACCTTTTCGGGTACTGTGGAGTAAGGCCCGTTGTCAACTCACCTTTCTGTTGTGACTTTGGTTGCAACATCAGTGTAGGCGACTATTTCTTTGCCAATTTCTACCTTACCATACTTGATGAGGCGAAAGTCTCCATCGGAAATCATGTCTATATAGGCCCCAACGTGAGCCTATATACGGCTTGTCACCCCACAGATCCAGTGGAACGGCGTAACGGAATAGAGTGGGCTTGCCCCATAACCATTGGGAACGACGTATGGATAGGGGGCAGTGTGACCGTCCTTCCGGGCGTAACCATCGGTCATGGCAGCACGATTGGGGCCGGTTCGGTGGTCATTCAGGACATTCCCGACGGCTCGGTTGCCGTGGGAAATCCCTGCCGTGTGGTCAAAACGGTGGCTTATTCGCCGGCCGATGCCCTGCAAAACGCCTCGCAGGAATAAAGTAATGGAACGAAACTTAGCGGTATCAATGGGCAGACACGTTGAAGTTAACGTCGCAAGCATAGAATAATGAAATGAAATACAGGCAATATAAATGATAAAAAGTAAGGAAAAATGAACCCGATAAAAGCTTTTCTTTGCGTCGTCTGCTGCCTTTCGGCCTCCAACGGCAAGGCTTCCGGCAACCCAAATGGCGCACCCAAGCACTGGGCTTTGCAGGCGAGCTTCGGTGGAACGACCCTCGCTGACGACACATCCGATGGGCAAGACTTCTATATAGGCGACGAAGAAGGCAACTATTTCGCCCTTTCGGCCGACTATTATCTCAATCCTCACCTCGTTTTGACAGGTAACCTCTACTACGAACAGGACGGTATTGCCACGCAATATGCCGCAGGTATCGGGCTAAAAAAGGTGAACATGCTCGGTCTGGAGGGCGGCATCAAGTGGTATTTCTGCCCACAAAAATGGGTTGTTCAGCCTCATATCGGTGGCTTAATACAGACAAATTTCCTCAATTTGAAGCGCATGCAAGGCAGTGAAACCCATGTGTTGCAACAGGCATATCCCGGCAGTCACGTCCAAATGAACTACGATGTGCAGTGTCCAGCCATTGCCCTGAAACCTAAAATCGGCGTGGATATCCGCATCATCAGCTCCGTTTCGCTCTGCTTCGCCTACGACATCGGCTTCGGATTGGGCGGGCATCACCGTGCCGATATGCGGTTTCTATACCTTCCGTTCACGGGGCAAACATGCCAATATCAGGCAGACAACATTCGGACAACTGTCAGTTTGGGACTCAAAATTGACTTCCCGACGAGGCCAGTCTCCGGAAAAACGGTCAACAACCTATTCATGATTCTAAGCGCATGGCTTGAATCCAAGTCGCAGAACCGCTCAACTTTCTCCCAGGGCTCATTTTGATTTCGAACTATTCCGGCAGGAAGTGGCGAATATCGTCAGCCAAATTCCGCGCGGATATGTGCTCACCTACGGTCGGATAGCGCGTCTCTCGGGCTATCCTTCGCATGCCCGTCAGGTGGGACGTGCGCTACACGGCATGACCGATAAGGCCATTCCGTGCCACAGGGTGGTGGACAGTGTGGGTCGAACTGCCCCCAACTGGCCCGCTCAACGGACACTGCTCGCTGCTGAAAACGTGTGCTTCAAGGCCAATGGTAACGTCGACCTGCGCCGTTCGCAATGGGATTACGAGGCCGAGGAAGTCTGATTCGGAACCGATCGCCGCAAAATTAAAATTCAACACGCCTTCTCCTCGTTTTTTATTTCAGCTATATTGCGCGCTAATCTCAGCCATTTTAGCGTGTAATATGGGTGAGATTGCGCGGTAAAATGGGTGAGATTGGAACGCAGGATATAAGTAATACGCCAGTTCGGGATAAGAAAGTTCTCTAAAAAGTTGGTAATCTCGCTATTATTTTGTAACTTTATAGTTGAAAATCAATCACTTACAAAACATATATAGCGATGATTACCACAGACAAAGTTACAGAAATATTTTGTATATTGGATGAGTTCTGCAAGAATTTAGATGCCGAGTTAACTAAAAACCTACATATCGCCCCCATAGACGAGGGATATAAGCGCATGCGAAACCGTAAAGGACAGATGTCCAAGAGCGAAATCATGACCATCCTGTTGTGCTATCATTTTGGCTCTTTCCGCAACTTCAAGCACTATTACCTCTTCTTCATCAAGGAGCATCTGGCAAGCTACTTCCCTAAGGCCGTGTCCTACACGCGTTTCGTGGAACTCATGCCTCGCGTGTTCTTCGAACTGATGGCCTTCATGCGCATCCAAGGTTTTGGAAAGTGCACGGGCATTAGTTTCGTGGACAGCACGATGATTCCCGTATGCCACAATATGAGAAGGAATTTCAACAAGGTGTTTGATGGACTTGCTAAGAACGGAAAGGGAACAATGGGGTGGTGTCATGGCTTCAAGCTTCATCTGCTGTGCAACGAGATGGGCGATGTACTCACGTTCTGCCTAACTCCCGCAAACGTGGACGACAGGGACCCTAGGGTGTGGCAGGTCTTCACCAAGGTGCTCTACGGCAAAGTATTTGCCGATAAGGGCTACATCAAGCAAGAGTTCTTTGAGAACCTCTTCAACCAAGGCATCCATCTCGTTCACGGGCTCAAATCAAACATGAAAAACAAGCTTATGCCCTTGTGGGACAAGATGATGCTGCGCAAGCGATATATAATAGAATGCATCAACGAACTGCTCAAGAACAAGGCCAACCTTGTCCATTCACGCCATCGCTCCGTACATAACTTCCTCATGAATCTCTGTGCGGCATTGGCTGCATACTGTTTCTTCGAGAATAAGCCAGAGGCACTGCCCGTGCGCATTGAAAAGAGTAGGAAATTGGAACTTTTCTAAGCAAATCCTTATCCCGAACTGGCGTAAAGCCTAAGTCTTGTTCCAAGGTAAAGTCGGTATTGATACGGGTTTTAGTTATTTTGCCCACGCCCGATATGGCAAGGTTTACCACCGAGTTGGGGGCACCTTGTGTGTCGGCAGGGTAATAGCCCCATGTACCATCGCTGTAGCGTGGCAGGAAGCAGTCGCTTGGTGCACTGTATGCGGCTTGCCAAAGTTGTGTTTCTGCCCACGAGTTAGCAGCAATGTTCCAAGGACCTTGTTTAACCCCATGAGAGCCCGATATATTGGCTTTTAACAGTGTGGTCTTGGTGAGTTTAAAGTCAAGGTTAGAGCGAACATTGATGCGATTAAATCCATAGCCGGCCTTGTAACCTCGATTATTATCCCACTGACGGAAGAGGTCGCCCTCGTGCAGAAAGTCTACCGAGGCAAAGTATTTCACGGCTTGGGTACCACCCGAAATATTGATATTGGGGTTATAGGCCATGGCATAGTTGCGGAAGACCTCGTGTTGCCAGTCTACATTGGGATAGCGCTCGGCCTCGGTCAGATTGGCTGGGTGCCTATAGCGTTCCAATATCTCTGCCAGAGTTATCTTTCCCCAAGAGTCGGGATATAGTCCTAACTCGTGCTCTATGGCCTGATTACGCACGTATAGGGCATCGGCACTGCTCTTAGTCCCCGGTAGCTTACTTACCACTTTGGCAGTCATGTTGAGACTTACTTCGATTTTAGCTTTGCCATCATCGCCCCGCTTGGTCGTAATAAGAATAACACCGTTGGCTCCCTTGCTTCCATAGACAGCTGTAGCACTGGCATCTTTCAATACAGAAATGCTTTTCACCGACCCTATGTCTACACTGCTCATAGGGCGCTGAATGCCATCGACGAGTACTAAGGGGTCGCTACCGGTCCAACTCGATACGCCACGAATCACTATTATGGGGTCCTCATCGCCCGGCATACCGGTTGATGACATAGTGACAACGCCCGGCAGATTACCTGTCAGGGCAGCCCCGATGTTGCTCACACCACCGGCTCGTTCCAGCACTTTACCGGTAGTTTGTGTAATGGAACCTACCACGCTTACTTTTTTCTGCTGCCCGTAGCCCACCACCACGGTTTCACCGAGGGTGTGCTCATCGTTTTTCATTTGTATGCGGATAGTTTGTCCTTGTGTCGCCTTTATGTTTTTCGACTCCATACCAACGTAAGTCACCATGAGGGTGATTTGTTTTTCAGGAGCATGTAGGGTAAAGTTGCCGTCGATATCGGTAACAGTGGCTACGTTGGCCTGGCCTTTCATCGCTATGGTTGCTCCGATTAACGGCTCGCCACTTTCATCGGTTACATTTCCCCGATACGTGTAGTTCTGTGCTAAGACCGTAGTCGAACCCATTGACAGAAATGCCACAGTCAGTAAGACGACGTGTAAAAGGCTAATTGTTTGTTTCATGTATTTTTTTAATAGATTAAGATAGATAATTGAAAATGCAAGGGTATTTGGACTTTTCTAAAGGTTATTTATTTTTTGTTACATGGATTTTGCGAAATGTTACATCTTTATCTTTTTGCCATTCACGATATAGATTCCCTTTGGTAATAGGCTTTGTTGTCCATCGGTACGCAGCAACTGGCCTGTTATAGAATAAATATTTCTATGATAGTTTTTCTCAGGCTTCATGGTATGTTGTATTCCAGAGGTGGCATTGACATCATTACTCAAGAAAATATCTTTTATCTTGATAGGGCTACTCCCCGTGGTCCAGAATCCGGCAATATAAATATGTGAGGGTTGGCATTTTTCTGATGTATCATTTTTCTTCATATTTTGTAGGTCTATAACTAACCGGGTGTTGTTATCAAAATTGTAGGCTGCTGGTTTTGTCCAATAATTGTTGGTATCGAAGAGGCGAAAAGAAGCACTACACTGTTGCTTCTCTTTTAGTTCGACGATGAGATAGTGATAGGCCGAAAGGTCTATACCCATGTTATATTGCCAGCCACCAAAGCCCCAACGTCCGGTCTGCAATCTTCCCGTCGACTCATCGAATGTTCCTTTTTCCCAGATGCTGGGGTTGAAAATACCTTCGTGCAGAGGGAAAGTTTTCACCTCGGCTTGCATTTGGGTGCGACAAGTACTGCCATTGGCGTTGCGGTAGGTTACCTCAATGGTACTTTTTCCTTCCTTTATACCTTGTAGTCGCCCTTTGAGGGCGTGTACGGCTGCCGAGCTACTGATCAAATCAATTTGTCCGGTAACGTTGTCTGTGCTCCCGTCTTCGTAGGTAGCTGTTATCGTAAAATTATGGCCCGATGAAGGCAAGAGTAGCTGGTAGGTATGGTTTGGTTGTATGCTTACCGCCTGACCACGACTTATGGTAGAGCCATAAGCTTTATCCGAGGGGTAGTTGTGGGTGGCATACTCTTGATACCAATGGTATGCCGGCCATATACAAGCCTCCGGATCGTTAAGTACCGTGAGGTCGGCAGTGCCCGTAGCAGCTTTCTCCTCGTAGCGAGCCAATAGCTCAGGGGTAGTAAAGATGAGCCAGCTTATATTGCCATCATCATCGACTATTTGCTTAAAGTTGGCACCAAAGCCAGTACCTCCCACGGTGCCGGTTGTCGACTTGCCAAAGGAAGCATTATATTTTACCGGTGCCCAGTCCATTTCGGTTACTACCACTGGAGCGATATTAGCGATGGTAGATATCTGTTCGTGCCAGCTTTTACGAAAGTTAGCATAGTCTATGGTAACCTCTTTGCTGCCATCGTGTGCCCCATTGTACCATCCGGGGTAGCAGTGCACAGCAAATCCAATGTTACTGCCTTGTAGGGGATAGTCGGCATAGCCAGCATAGTGCGATTGGTAGCCCAGTCCGGGTACCAATACAATATTGTTGCAGTGCTTTCGCACGGCATCTACTACCGGTTGCATGTAGGCGGTCATCTCTTTGTCCCCGGCCCGTGTGTGGTCAGCGTGGTAAATACCTATTGGTTCGTTGGCCAATTCATAGAGTATGGCCGGATTATTCCTTAGCTCTGGTTGCCGGGCCACATAGTCCCATACCTTGATGAGATATTGCTGATAGGCATCGCCCACACATATACTGTCGGGGCATACTCCGGGTGGACGCATGACTACATACATGCCTTTGCTGGCGGCATATTGGGCCATGGGGATAAAAACTTGGGATAGGTATTTCTTAAATCGGTCAAAGCTGAAAGCCGAAATGTCGCTCTCAGGAATGATACGCGAGCTGGGTGTGTTACTCCAATAGGGGTCCATGTGCATGCGCACAAAGTTCATTTTCCACCCTGCGGCCATTATCTTGTCGATAATGCCTTGGTTATAGCTCAAGCATTTATCAACATCGTAGTTATTCCATTGGGTTCCTCGCTCATTAAACCATGGGCTGAAAGTTTGTGCATAGCCGTGTAATAGCACAGTGTTGCCTGCTGCATCTTTTAGATATCGCCCCTCTACATGTAGGGCAGGCATATTCATGCCTTCCCAAGCCAGCAGAGCAGTTGAAGCCATTGAGGTTAGTAATAGTGTAAGGTTGCGTTTAGAAAGCATGGTAAAGTAATGTTGAAATGATGTTGGATAGATGGTCGGCAGTAACCAACTTATCGTTGGTTACTGCCGATTACAAAAATATTTGTTTTCTTTCAGGTCTACTTTGTGTTAGGTTTCACGAACTTGTTATGAGGTTAAGTAAAACACATAAACTCCTTGCAGTATAATGTTTTTTAGGTTGACGGCCGGGCTGGCAGCATTTTCCACCAATATTTGGCTACTGGTGGTTGGTGAGGCTATGCTCAGCAGTAAAGATCTCATTGGTACAGATTTATTTATTGGTAGATAAAAGGGGGTGCTGATAGTCGAAACTGTCGATGTCTACATAGCCTCCTAACTTCTCGGTAGCATAGCAGAAGAGGGCAAAGCGGGTACCCATAAAAAATCTTCGGTAGTCGAAACGCATGTGGTATTTGCCACCTAAATGCTGCCAATGGTGCCCATCGGTAGAGTAGCTGAAGGTAGCCAAGTCGGTGCCCGGTCTAAAGTCGGCCTCTATGCGAAGATATACCTTGTGCCCATTCACCAATGCTTGTGCCATGGTGGTATCTTTAACCTCGCTTACAAACTTTTCTTTTTCAGTGAGACTTACTTCTTGTTCGCTCATGGTAATGAGCGCTTTACCACCCTTACGTTGCAACGTGAGCACTCCAGAGTCACCATTAAAAGCGGCCAGCCCGGCTCTATCTCCTCCTTTTAGATGACTCACATCGAAGCATACGGTAGCTTGACATACGGGTCCTTCCATGCGCTGGGTTAGCGTGTTGGGTGCCAAGTACAAGTTAGGCACAATTCTACTTGTTTTAAGACGTAACCACCCCGGCCGTTCGGTGAGGGAAAACGATAAACTATCGGGATTATGGTTCCACTGCCATTCCAAGGCCAATTGTGGAGTCGAGAAGTCATCGCTACGAGTGAGCGAGCGTGGGCGGTATCCTTGTACGGGCTTTATCATGGTGTCGGGTACACGTCCCTGTTCGTCGCCCAGCATAGGCCAGCCGTCTTTCCATTGGCATGGCATGAGGGTAAGTACGCGCCCTACAGCGTTACGATCTTGAAAAATAATACCGTACCACTTGCCATCTTGAGCATCTACAATGGTGCCTTGGCCCACATAGGGGAAGCCCCCAAAGGTGCTTTGTAGAATAACCTTTTTTTGGTAAGGCCCAGTAATGCTGTTGGCTCGGTAGCAAACTTGCCTGCGAGGTTGTCCTTGTGGCCATGATATCATGAGCAGGTAGTATTGCCCATCATGTTTTATCATGCGGCTGCCCTCAAGTAGACCGGTTTCATCGGCCTCACGCTTAAAGAGCTGCCTGTCACTGCCTTCGACTATCGACTTGAGGTTGGGGGTAAGTTGGCACATCTGCCCGGTGCCGTAGATAACATAAACTTTATCATCGTCATCGAAGAAGAGCGAGGCATCGTGAAAATGACGCAGCCGCGATACCAAAGTCCATGGGTGCGATGGGTCATCGGTAGTGTAAATATAGCTATCGCCACCGGGCTGGTCGTTGGGAGCGAACAGGGCATAGAAACGGCCTTTGTAATATTTGAGCGAAGTAGCCCATTGTCCACGGCCGTAAACGGTGCCTTGGTGCAGGTTGTATCGGGGAGAGTCGGTGAGCTTGTTAAAAATGTAACCGGCAGTGGTCCAGCTCACCAAGTCGGGCGATTGCATGATGGGGGCACCCGGCATAAGGTGCATTGTTGTGCTCACCATGTAAAAAGTATGGCCCACCCTAATAACATCGGGGTCGGGAACATCGGCCCAAAGCATGGGGTTGGCCATGAGGGTCGTATCTGTAGAAGAGCTCTGGTTGGCTATGAGGGAAGCGGCTACCATGGGAGATTCCATGCCAGAGAAGCTGGTAAGAGCTAAGATGGTGGCTTTTAGTATTGTTTTCATGAGTTTAAGAATAAATGGTTGTGCAAAGATAAATAAAAGTACAATGAAATACTTTGCTACTTGTTACACTTTCTTACTTTGTAGTATCATTCAAGCTAAAATGGAAAGAAGAGAATAAAACAGCATAAAGTTTTTATCTACGTGCTTGCTGCTGTTACGGTACGTGTTGGTATATAGGTATGACATGCGTGTAGAGATAGTGATTACAGTTGTTGGGGGCATTAAAAAACAGACTGAGTTTTCTGTACTTTTAGACCATGAGCGATAAGAAAAATAGTAGAAAATGAGGCCGTAGAGACTCTTTTGTTGATAACAAAAGGTTTTTTAGCTCGTTGGTAGATACTTATTGATACATAAAAAACGCTTAGATACAACCTAAAAGCATGCTAATAAAGGGTAGTTTTAGCCATATTAATGAATAAATAAAGGTTGATTTTAATGTAAGTTGTTGAATATCAATATGTTGCCATTTATCTCATTTTGGCCTTATTTGTGTGCGAGTCTCTGTTCGTTTCAAAATACTTAAGCTATGAGCGCGTTTTTAGGGGCAAGTTTTCTGTATAAAAAGTCTCCCCAGTGCTAACAGTTTTGTCACAAAGTTGTTAGCACTGGGGAGAGATGTGGATATATAGAATAAATGAAGGATAGGCTTTAGTGGGTAGATTTTATTTCCTGAAGAGCAGTGGAACGAACTCCTTTAGGCAGTGTCGCCATGTGAGCCATTCGTGGTGAGTGCCCTTAGACACATAGCTCTGTACCTTGATGCCGGCATTACGCAGCTTATCAATAAGTTGGGCGGTACCCATATTTTCTTCGCTGCCACAGCCTAAGAATAGTGTATGTAGCTGGCTGTTCACCTCATTGGGCCGTGAGAAGATGCCACCATATGTTTTTTGTAAGTCTACTCCGAAAATGTCCCCACTGAATCCACCAACGTATGAGAAAAGGTTGAGATGTGTAAATACCATGTCGAAAGCCTGATGTCCACCCCACGATAGGCCTGCTATGGCCCGATGGTCGCGGTCGGTCAGCGTGCGGAAAGTTTTGTCTATGGTAGGGATAAGGTCGCCAACGAGTACTTGGTAGAAGCTGGCTCCGTAGGCACTTCGACCAGCTTCGTTAGAACCACCACGGAAAGGAGCTTTCACATCTCCACTCTCCATCACCACAATCATGGGCAGTGCTTTACCTTGTGCAACGAGGTTGTCCATGATGTGTTGCATGTGGCCCTGCTTACTCCAGCCCGTTTCGTCTTCGCCCATACCATGCTGTAGGTACAGCACAGGGTAGCGTCTTTTGCCATGTTCGTATTCGGCCGGGGTATAGACCATGGCATGTCGCCACTCGTGGGTAGAAGAGGCATAATAGTAGAACGAGCGCACCTGCCCTTGGGCCACACCCTGCTGTGGACGATAGTAGTTGCCTTCGGCCCCCTCTGGAATTTCTATGCCACTACTCTGTCGGCAGCAGCCAAAGTAGGTGTCACTGGCTGGGTCGGTTACTTGTACACCATCTACGATAAATGAGTAGTAGTGAAAGCCCACCACTAATATATCGCTGTTAACCGACCATGTGCCGTGTTCATCGCGCTGCATATCGTACTTTTTGCCACATATATCGAGTTGTACCCGTTTGGCTTGTGGGGCATGAAGGCGGAAGTAGGCTTTGTGCTGTGAATCTACTTGAGGAAAATCATTGCCGGGAATGGTAGTAGGAGCAGTGACGGCATCGGTAGGTACAATAAAGGGTTTGGCTACTTCTATTCCAAGGAGCGACAGCATTTTGTAAGCATATCGACGGCCCAATTCGCGATAACCTTCTGCATCGAAATGCAGATTGTCTGGGCCACTTGTACAGCCCTCCGATGAGATAACATGGGCTGTATGTACCGTTTGTGGGAGAGCGTCGATAATGGTATTCATAGATGCACACCGACCATGCCCATTGGCTCGTACCACCTCGCCTGCCAATAGTGGTACCTCTTCTGATTTGAGGTGCAGGTCGGCAATGAGCTGGTTGTAAACAAAAGCAACTTTTTCGGGCCAGCGTTGATCACCGGTATTCGACTCGCCTTGGTGTAGCAATATGCCTTTAATAACACCATCGCGCTGGGCCTTACGAGCCAACTCTACCAATCGTTGGTAGGGGTTATTGTTGTAAGCCTTGAGCATGTTCGCCATCCATTGTGGGGCACGGGTACGAACGTAGTTGTCTACAGAATCGCGCATAAAAGTTTCGATGTGACAACCACCTACGGCCACATTGATAATGCCTATGCGTACTTGCTTAGGTAGATACTTTACCATGGTGCGCCCAAAGTAGTCGATAGGTGTGAGACCGGTATTTGGACGACAGAGCGGTGGTAAGGCTGTGTACCACTGACCCATGATGCGACCGCGTGAGGGGTCGTCGACGGCTGCCATCATGCGGAAGCGGGCATCTACTCCAGTTAAGTCTTCAGGTTCTATCTTGGCATTACCTTCCATATTGGATTGGCCAAAGCATAGAAAAATGTAAAAGTTAGGATCGACAGCCGCCTGAGAATGGGTGGCCGAAAAAAGCAACAAGGTTATGAATAGAGTGGCCTTGAAGTGTTGAAAAAATATTTTCATGAGGTAGAATATTGATTGTTGTTGGCAAAGGTAGTGCAATTATAGAAATATTTATATATGACTTGTTGCATAAACTTTGGTTTTGGTAACGAGATGTAGATTTACACTGTAACGATATTAAATTCAATACAAAGTGTACACTATTCCTGTTTTTTTATTATCTTTGCAGCTAACTAAAAAATCAAGATCTCAACAATCATGTTAACAAGAATATTCTGCCTGCTCACTGGCCTGCTGTTGCCATTGGCCGGTAAGGCTCAGATGGGTAAGCTATATACGGCCGATAATCAACTGTCGAACAGTTTCGTGAGCCAAGTTTTCCAAGATCATGATGGCTTTATGTGGGTGGCAACACGTAACGGATTGGACAGATACGATGGTTATAGATTCAAAATATATAAGCGTGAAGACGGCAAAAGTGGACTGACGAGTAATTTTATCAACTGCCTATTTGAAGATAAGGCACATACCTTGTATATAGGAACCAATCTAACAGTGCAGAAATACAATGGTGAGAGTTTCGACACACTGCGACTCATTGGTCCTACCGGTCAACCGGTACATTCTTATATTAACGATATACAGCAATGCCGTAATGGTGACCTACTCATTGGTACATCGGGCTCAGGCTTGATGCGAGTAGAGGGAGAATGCACAGCCCATACTATAGCAGGTTTGCCTTCGGCATTGCTACACATTAAACGTATTTTAGAAGATAAGCAGGGCCGACTATGGGTAATAACGGCTTTCCATGGCTTATACTGTTTAAAGGGAAAGAAAGTGGTGGGACACTATTTCTACAACAAGCAGATGAGCAATGCTCTGCGTGATATTAGCATAGATAGGAAGGGACATATCTGGTTGGCTGTGTTTGGGCATGGATTGTGGCACCTTGATAGTGAGCAAAAGCATTTTTTCAGGGTAGAGAGCGTGGGCAACCTGCCCATAAACAAGCTGTATGTGAACAAGCAAGGAAAGCTTATGTTGGGCTGCGATGGTACCGGACTCTATGTGTACGACCCTCAGCACGATGTGTTGGTGTCAAATCCATACTTCTCTAAAGATGTAGATTTGGGGCATACCAAGGTATATGCTATATTGGAAGATCGCAATGACAACTTATGGCTGGGCCTACTGCAAAAGGGAGTATTTAAACAACCGGTGGCCCAATCTACATTTGGATATATGGGTGCAAAAATGGGGCCGTCTAATGTGATAGGGAGCAATTGCGTGTCGAGCGTGTTGGTAGATAGCAAACATCGACTGTGGGTAGGTACCGATAAAAATGGGCTGTATCTACTCGATAGTCATCGTAAGCTGTTAAGACACTATACCCATGTGCCGGGAACTATATTGAGCATGGCCGAGGACAACGAAGGACATATATGGCTGGGTTCTTACGAGGAAGGCTGTGGCTGGGTGTCGGCCGAGTCGGAAACATACCATCCGAAAGATTTTGGATTGGGAAGTCAAACAAGTGTGTTTAGTATCGTATCCGACAAAACCGGTTGTATGTGGTTCGGCACCATGGGACAAGGCATAGTGCGCCTGAATACACGTAGTGGTGACCTACGTATGTACCGTATGAAGCCCCATGCCGAGGCTAATAATAAGGTGAATAGCTTGGTTAACGACTTTATTTTTAAAATGGCCTTTTCGCACGATAGGCGTCGACTGTATGTAGCTACATCGGTAGGGTTGTGCTGCTTGGAACTAAAGACTCAGAGTTGGCTGTCGACCTTTGGAGTAAATTGTCCGAAATATGGTATTTTTTCGAGAGTGGTACGTGAAGGAAAAGATGGTAAAGTATATCTTGGTACCAATGATGGCCTATATGTTTACGATCTTAAAAAACACTCTGCACAGATGCTGACAATTAAAGATGGACTGCCCGATAACGGTATAGCCAGCATAGAGAACGATGCGCAAGGACGGCTGTGGATAGGTACCGACCATGGGTTGGGCTGCTTGAACACAACAACCGGCAGAGTAATGTGCTTTTATGTGGATAGGGGGTTGCAGAGCAATGAGTTTACCGATGGTGCTTCATTCATGTCGGAAGATGGCCGGGAGTTGTTGCTTGGTGGTACGGGTGGCATTACTTGGCTAATAACGAGCCGTGTGCAAGTACCCCATTGGAAAGCAACGGTAAAGATAACCGGTCTTACTGTGGGCAGTCAGGAGATGAATGTTTCTCCTGATGCCAATGAATTGGTGATGGACTATGAGGATAATTCGTTTAGCATACATTTGTCTACACTGACTTACGATGACCCCGACAACGTAGTGTACCAATACAGCATCAATGGAGAGAAATGGATAAGACTTACTCCGGGCAGCAATGAAATAGCCTTTACTCACCTTTCACCGGGTACCTATAAATTTAAGGTGAGGGCTAGCTGTAACAATATGCTATCGGCCGAAAAAGTATTTACAGTGAAGGTAAGGGCTCCTTGGTATCGCTCTGACATAGCCTATGGATGCTACCTATTGTTGTTAGTGGCCTTGGCATGGCTTTATTGGGCCTATCGCCAACGCAAAGAAGCCGATCGCCTGCGTCTGCAGGCCTATATCCATGCAGAGGAACTGAGCGAGGCCAAGTTGCGTTTCTTTGTAAATATGAGTCATGAGATACGTACACCTATGACACTTATCGTAACCCCGCTACTACAGCTTATCAAAGAAGATACAGATGCACATCGCCGTAGCATTTATGAAACCATACATCGAAATGCCGAACGCATACTTTCGCTCATCAACCAAATGATGGATTTGCGTAAGATAGACAAGGGACAGATGGTAATGCGGATGAGCAAAACCAATATGGTAGACTTTATTAAAGATATTTATTCGCTCTTTCTTTATCAAGCTAAGGCAAAAAATGTGAAGTTTAACTTTGAGCACGACACCGAACTGCTACCTGTATGGATAGACCGCGCTAACTTTGACAAAGTGCTGATGAATTTACTTTCCAATGCTTTCAAATTCTGCAATACCGGTGGTAACGTCACCATAAAACTAACGCAGGATACAACTATGGCGCGTATAACGATAGCCAACGATGGTGATACGATACCTGAGGAAAAGTTAGGACGTATCTTTGAACGCTTCTACCAAATGCCGGCAAGGCTGAATGACCATAATGTGGGTACCGGTATAGGGCTCGACTTGGCTCGCTCTATAGTAGAGCTGCATTATGGAAATATAGAGGCACGTAACCTGCCCGATGGTAAGGGCTGCGAAATGGTGGTAACACTGCCATTGGGGTGTAAGCATCTCAAGTCGGAAGAAATGCTGAACGAGGAAGAAACGCTTAGCTTGGAACAGGCCGATGAAGCCCTGCTGACACCGGGAGAGCGGCTAGTTGAAACAGAGGTGAAGCAGGGAAATATTAACGAAAAACTGTCTAATCGTAAGCGGCAACATATTGTCATAGCCGAGGATGATGATAAGATATGCCAATATTTAAAATCGGAGTTAGAACGCGATTTCGAAGTAATAGTGTGTCCCAATGGCGAGGAAGCTTTGAAAACGGTGCTGAAAGAAATACCATCGCTCGTTATCAGTGACATTATGATGCCACGAATGGATGGTAATACACTGTGTTTAAGAATGAAGAATAATATTAATACCAACCATATACCAGTAATTTTGCTTACGGCAAAGAACCGCGATGAGGATAGATTAGAAGGATTAGAAAGCGGTGCCGATGCTTATTTGGTGAAGCCGTTTAATATGGATATACTTCGTAGGGTTATGATGAACCTATTGCACCAACGCGAATTATTGCGCAATAAGTTTAACGGTAACGAATCGCAAGATGAAAAAGTAATGAAAGTAAAAATGGAATCTCTGGATGAAAAACTCTTGGAAAAGGTAATGAAAGTTATTAATGATAACCTGAGTAACAGTGACTTAAGTGTAGATGTCATAGCCAAGGAGGTGGGCATCAGTCGTGTGCATCTCTATCGAAAGATGAAAGAACTCACCAATCAGACGCCACATGCCTTTATCCGTAATATCCGCCTCAAGCAGGCAGCCCATTTGCTGGCCACCTCTAATCGTAATGTAACCGAAGTGATGTATGTATGCGGATTTCCTAATGCTACCTCATTTTCTACCATCTTTAAGAACTTTTATGGAGTGTCGCCACGAGAGTATATGCAAACTCATAGAAAATAGAGAGTGGGAAAAATAAAAAATATGAGTATAAGAAAAGATATGATGAGGAAAATGCTGTGTATTTAATAGAGGTTGGTTAACGTATGGATATAAAAAAAGGGGCTCCGCTGAGTCCCAACCTTTTGTTAACCTTAAATCTAATACCATGAAAAACACGTTGCAAAGGTAAGGAAAAATACATAATGAACAAGAAAGTAAAGAAAAAATCACGAGGCACCCCCTTATTTATTGATGTAAGTCAACGAGAATAAGGGATGGAAACGTATGCCGGGGTAGTTGAAGTGTGATAGGAAAGGATTGTAGAAGCCTAAAAAAAGTAAAATATTTGGTAGGCTGAGAAATGTTTCCTATCTTTGCAAACGTAAGAAATAGCATATAGATACTGAAGTAAGGATACGGAATTCCGACATCATGGAAATGTCGGAATTCTTGTTTTTAGTATCTGTTTGAAAGCAAAAACATACTTTAAATATCAATAAGAAAATTATGGGTTACATGTCACAAGAGGGCTACGACAAGCTCGAAGCTGAGCTTCATGAGCTCGAAACAGTAGAACGTCCGAAAGCTTCGGCTGCTATTGCAGAGGCTGCAGACAAGGGCGACTTGAGTGAAAACTCCGAGTACGATGCAGCCAAGGAACACCAATCGCATCTTGAATCAAAGATAAATGGGCTCAGTAGAAAAGAGATGGGGAAATTTCCTTAGTTAATATATTTTTCTTTCCTTTGTATCATGGAAGAAAAAAATCTATATCAATTAGCCGAGTTCGTTTTACCAAGCGATATATTACATTATTTCTCTATTGTCAAGATAGAGCCTGATTCTTCTTTGTTGCGCATTTACCTTGATGAGAAAATGGAGAAAGAACTTTCAGAAGATCTTCATTTTGAATCCCAAGGCTTTATGGATGCTGTCGAGGTGACAGACTTCCCGATTCGGGACCATAAGGTAATTTTGGTTCTTCGTAGACGTCGGTGGATAGATACCCGTACAGGTAAGAGTTTCTCCCTTCCCCTGCAGATTGACATTACCGCCTCCGGCACTCGTTATTCCAAAGAGTTCGGAGCTTTTTTAAAAGAGACGTATGGAGACGTCCCCAGTGACCTGCCGTACGCTTGAGGAATTCTATCATATCAATGGACATAGTTTTGAGAAACAGTATAAGGAAATATTAAGTGGTTACAGGTCATGGGAACAGTTGGCTCATGCACAGAAGTGGCTTCTATTTGAGAATAATATCGGCAAGAGCATAGCAATAGATGAAACATCCTTGTCCAATGGCGAGCTCTACACGATAGTAACCAATAGGGACAGACACGGTAGGGAGGGATGTCTTATCGCTATTATTGCGGGTACAAAGTCCTTGGATGTCTGCAAGGTACTGGATGAGATAGATGAAAAGAAGCGGGAAGACGTAGAAGAGGTTACCTTGGACTTGTCCGACAGTATGCGTAAGATAGTGAGACATTGCTTTCCTAAGGCTAAACGAGTGATCGATCGTTTTCATATACAGAAACTTGCAATTGATGCCGTGCAACAGATGAGAATAGAGCATCGCTGGGCTGCCTTACAGGAAGCAAATGAGGAGAAAGAGAATGCGAAGTTAGAAAAGCGAGCATATCAATCTGTGACTTTTGAGAATGGAGATACACGTAGTGAACTGCTGGTAAGAAGCAGGTACCTGTTATTCAAATCATCAGAGAAATGGACTGATGAGCAGAAGCTAAGAGCCAAGATACTATTTAGAGAATATCCTGACATCAAGAAGGCTTACGGCTTATCACATTCGCTAAGAATGATTTTTGCAAAGAACACCGTCAAAGACGCAGCTAGACTATCATTGGGCAAGTGGTATAATAAGGTTGAAGAAGCTAACTTTCATTCCTTTAATGTCATTGCAGCAACTATCTACGAACATTACGATGACATACTAAACTTCTATATTAACAGAGCTACAAACGCGGCTGCTGAATCCTTTAACGCAAAAATAAAACTATTTAGGGCTAACGTAAGGGGAGTTGTGGATAAAAGTTTCTTCCTTTTTAGGATTGCTAAACTATATGCTTATCCACACTAAATATCTACTGTCCCCTTATAATGGGCTGCCGGGCAAACCGGCTGAAGTAGTTGAGGCAGCTGTCGCGCCACTCTTGAGCATTAGCAAGTTGGTGTGTCAGCAGTGTGTCTACTTGTTGCCAACGCATGTTATCTATGTAAGGGTGCATGTCGTTATGCCACCAGCTGCGGTATTGTGCCACTTGCGCCACTCCACTGTTATAATGGTGGCACAGCTCTTGCCACAGTGTACGCCCCGATAACATGCGGTGTGTCCACGCCACATGGTGAAACCATAGGAGGTATCTCTCCGGACAGCTGTCTAACTGCTCATAGAGTGCAGCATAGTGGGGTGGATATTGGGCCGTGGCACCGCTGCCGGTAGCTACAGTACGGTCGAACCCCAACCCCAAGGTATCGGCCCGGTGATAGTAGGTAGGGCACCATTCCAAAGGATATGTTGGATTAAACCCTCCCGGTTCGGGACCGTAGTGATGGTCGAATCGGAAGATGTGGTGCAGTCCTAAGGGCATCATATAATCGGTGCAGGTTTCGTGGCTCGACAACATAACATGGCAGAGCTGCTGCTCTTGTTCGGTAGGAAGTTTGAAGGTTTGTCGGCTCCACTCTAAGGCAATATTCTCGGCCGATAGTTGTGGATTCCAAGCCAGCCTGCCAAAGGCATACCAATTGGCTTGTGAAAAAGGATGACCGCACCAATTGTCGGTATCACCGATATTAGCCACACCGGCTATTCCCACAAGCATAGAGGGCCTCACATAGCTTAGAAACTCTTTCCACATAGGGGCTAAATATACCAAGTGTTTGCTTTGCCCTAAGTATTCTTGCGTGATTTGCAACTCGCCCATTTGTGGGGTATGGTGCATGCGGTAGAAGATGGGGGCAAAGGGTTCGCGTGGTTGAAAGTCGAGCGGTCCGTTTTTAGACTGTAATATCACGTTATCCGCCATTAGACCATCCATCGGTTCAAATTCCGATACAGCTTGTTTTACACGGTCTTCCCCTTTATGATGGGCACCATACACAAACGATCTCCAGATGACACTACCTCCGAAAGGTTTTAGAGCGTTGGCCAGCATATTGGCTCCATCGGCATGTGAGCGACCATAGTCACCCGGTCCGGGTTGTCCCTCGGAGTTGGCTTTTACCAAGAACCCGCCAAAATCGGGGATGAGTGCATAGATTTCTTTCGCTTTCCGTTGCCACCACATGGCTACATCGGGGCAGAGAGGATCGGCTGTAGAGGTGGCTCCAAGAGCTTTTGGTGTGCCGAAGTTTACCGATAGATAGACCTTAATATGATAAGGTCGCAGTAGTTGAGCTATGGCTTGCACCTTTTCGAGGTAGGGGCGTGTTAGTATAAGGGGCGAGGCATTGACGTTGTTGAGTACGGTGGCATTGATACCTATCGAGGCATTGGCTCTAGCATAGATGGTGAGGCGTCGACGTAGTTGTGGTGTAAGTTCGTGCCCTAATATCTGTTCCCACTTCCAAATACTGTTGCCAGCATAGCCACGCTCCACAGACCCATCGAGGTTATCCCAATGGTTGAGCATACGTAGTTTCCAAACCGGTTGCTCGGTCATGACGAATAGAGATTGGCCATGGTCTTTAGGGGCAGAGGTAAGGAGGCTGTCTAATCCTCCGGTGTTTTGAAGTCGGAGTAGTTGGTAGGCTCCATATAGTAGTCCGGCTGCCGATGATGCAACTATCGTGGCCTTGAGCTGTGGGCACTTTGAAGAGTCTATTTGGCGTACAGTAATGTGGTAGCCCTCACCCAACTGTAGCATGGAGCGCAGGCTGAGCCGTACTTGTGGTCCTAAAGTCCAATGTTGGCGCAACTCTTCGGCTGCAATACCAATAGTAGGAGAGGCTTTTAAAGGTCCTACAACTTGGCAAGGATAAGCCGACCAATGGCAGTCGAGCCAAAGATGCTCACCATTGTTGGCTTTGGCAGTGACAGCGCATAGCAGGAATGAAAGATAAAATAGAACGTATTTCATGTCTGTACATATGGAGTGATAGATCTGTTAAAGTTGTTGTTGATGACAAAGGTACTTCTTTTTCTTTAAAATAATCCTTATCTGTGGTATGCGACTGTTCGCCCTATGTTCCAATGGATAAAGATTTTATGGTGTAGCAAATGGGAAAGGAAATAAAAGACATAAAATGATACACAATGCAAGAAACATGTAACGATGGCGTAAGTAGCTATAAAAATTGATTTGTACTTTTGCATAGTGTTTTATAACGATTTTGCTTAACATGAAACAACGGCTCTTTTTCAATATTTGCGTGGCCCTGCTGTCCGTCCTCGTAGGGAGGGCACAGAGTTTCTCGAATCCATCCGTTGTTAGTAGGTCGGCATCCGAGCTGGCCGGTACGTGGGCTGCCGCTGCTGAGTGGACTGGGTCTGCCGACATGCCTCGGTATACTGCATTTGCCGGATATAGTTTACGGCAGGTGCTGAAGGTGAGTGTAGGCAGCCAGCAACTGTCATTATGTTTGAGTAATGAATTCAGTAAAGAACCCTTGGAGATAGAGGCTGTATATGTGGCCGATGCCCTTGACTCGTGCGATATTCACCGTTCTACGGCACGCTACCTTACTTTTAAAGGCCATCGTAAAATTTGTATCGAGGCCGGTACTAAGGTTTCGTCCGACTGGTTGAAGTACGAACTTCGACCATTGCAGAAGCTCGCTGTTACTATTTGCTATGGACGGCAGATTCCTAAAAACATGACTTCGCACCGAGGGTCACGTACCACTTCCTACATAGCAGCAGGATTAGTAGGTGCCAAAGAATGTTTTAAAACGGTAGAAAAAGTAGACCATTGGTATAACATCTGCCAGCTCAATGTGGTAAGTCAAGTCCCGGTGGTAGCTGTGCTGGGTAATTCTTTAACCGATGGGCGAGGCTCAACCACCAATGCGCAGAACCGTTGGCCCGATGAAATGTCGCGTGTCTTGCAAACAATTCAACCTACGGCTGTACTCAACTTGGGTATAGGTGGAAACTGTGTAGTGAGTGGTGGTATCAGCCAGCCAGCCTTAAAACGATTTGAACGCGATATATTGGGGCAGGTACGAGTTAACCAACTCATTCTGTTTCAAGGAACCAATGATATTGGAACAAGCCGAATTTCGGCTGAAGAAACGGCCAGCCGCCTCATCGAAGCTTACCGAATACTTATCGGTGAGGCCCATAAAAAAGGAATAAAAGTATATGGTGGCACTATAACCCCATTCAAAGGCAATGCGTGGTATACGGCAGAACACGAAACTGCACGGCAGATGGTGAATACATGGATACGCCATAGTGGTACTTTCGATGGGGTGCTCGACTTTGATGTATTGGTGCGTCAGCCACAAGATGCTCAAAGACTAAAACCAGAATACTCCGATGATTGGTTACACCTTAACCCCACAGGGTATAGGGTTATGGGACAATATGCAGCCCACCAACTGTTACATGGTGCCAAAACAATTCCTGATAAATACTGAAATCATATCAACTCCAACAACTACTAATATTAAACAAATATGCCATCTATCCCTACAACCGTTGCCGGGTTCTATCGGCTGAATTGGATTCAGCGTATAGGTTTTGCCTCCGGTGATTTAGCTCAGAATCTCATTTACCAAACAGTGGGTATGTACTTGCTGCTGTTTTATACCAATGTTTATGGACTTCATCCCGTATCAGTATCGCTGATGTTCGGCATTGTTCGCATTATCGATGTTATTTGGGACCCCATCGTGGGCACCTACGTCGATAAGAACAATCCTCGATGGGGTAAATACCGGTCGTACTTGCTTTTGGGTGGTGTACCCCTCACAGGCTTTGCCGTC
>ERZ772909.209-NODE-209-length-39284-cov-6.353565_pt1 | contig 39284 bp, 32 predicted proteins | sample MGYA00511137_ERZ772909 | MGnify/ENA primary metagenome ERZ772909 (study PRJEB29015, sample SAMEA2738095) | human oral metagenome | biome: human oral; feature: human-associated habitat; material: saliva | place: China | collected 2270 ... | reverse complement strand
CACAAATCCACACTCACATGTGTTACTCAGAATTTACAGATATCATCCCAGCTATCGACAACATGGATGCAGACGTTATCTCATTTGAAGCTAGCCGTTCAAACCTTGAAATCTTGGACGAACTCAAAGCGAAAAACTTCCAAACAGAAGTGGGACCTGGGGTTTACGATATCCACTCTCCTCGTGTGCCAAATGAAGGCGAAATCGATCACACAATCGAAGCCATCCTTGCTAAAGTACCAAGCAAGAAAGTTTGGATCAACCCTGACTGTGGTTTGAAAACACGTGGTATCCCAGAAACAAAAGAAAGCTTGATCCGCCTTGTAGAAGCGGCCAAAGCAGCTAGACAAAAACTGAATTAATATTATTTCTACATTTAAACTCAGCTCTGATAAACCTGCAACAAAGCTGTTTGCAGGTTTGTTATAGGCTGCTAGTTAGTAGATTGAAAGGAATTTTATCTCTATGGTGAATCGCCAAACTCCTAGTCTCTCATTTGAAGTATTTCCTCCTAATCCGGCAGTAGGCAATGATAAGATTTTTCAGGCGTTGAGGGAGATGCAAGATCTGGCTCCCCACTTTATCAGTGTGACTGCCAGCAATAATAAATTTGATATTGAGGAGACAACGGTTCGTTTGGCTGAGTTCATCTCCAATGACCTTGAGATTCCGACGATTGCCCATTTGCCAGCTGTTTATCTAACCAAGGAAATGGTATCCAATATCTTGCAGGCTCTGGATCGTGTTGGGGTCAATCAGATTTTGGCTTTGCGGGGCGATATTTTTCCAGATGTGGCTCCTAAGGATGATTTTAAATATGCGACTGATTTGATCGAATACATCAAGACAGAAGCACCACATTTTGACATCATCGGTGCTTGCTATCCAGAGGGGCACCCAGACTCACCAAACCAGATCTCAGATATTCAGAATCTCAAGAAGAAAGTGGATGCGGGCTGCTCTAGTCTTGTCACTCAGCTCTTCTTTGACAATGAACGTTTCTATGATTTCCAAGATAAGTGTACCTTGGCTGGGATCGATGTTCCGATTCATGCAGGTATCATGCCTATTCTGAATCGAAACCAAGCGCTTCGTCTTTTGAAAACGTGTGAGAATATTCATCTTCCGCGCAAATTCAAGGCTATTCTGGATAAGTATGAACATGATCCAGAATCATTGCGGACAGCTGGTTTAGCCTATGCGGTGGATCAAATTGTCGATTTGGTGACCCATGATGTAGCAGGGATCCATCTCTATACGATGAATAATGCGGCAACAGCTTACCATATCTATAAGGCGACCCATGCGCTCTTTAACCATACCCCATCCGTTCAATCTTTTTAAGATGAATGAAGAAACCACTAATCAGATTCATTTGCTGTTTAGTGGTTTTTGTTTTATAATATAGATAAAAGTTGTATCCAAATCTAAGGAGGGGCTATGGAGCATTCGCTGACCTTGGTTAAGTCTATGCAGTTTGGCCAAGAAGATTGTTTTTTTGCTTTCTGTGGTTATTCAAAAACGGAAGCCCATCATAGCTTTGGGCCGGCTGTTCGGGATGTGTATGTCATTCATATCGTATTGGAGGGGCGGGGGACATACTCTGTTGGCAATCAGCGCTATGATTTACAGGAAGGGCAGGGCTTTGTGGTACCGCCGGGTCAGTCGGTCTTTTATCAGGCTGATGGAGAAGAGCCATGGTCTTATGTCTGGATGGGACTGGGTGGACACCTCTTGCCTCGTTATCTGCAGGCTCTAGGACTACAGTCAGGCCAATGGTCTTTTGAGCTGACTTCTTTGCAGGAATTTAAGGCCTTGGTCTTTGAAAGTTTGGCCTATGAGGGCAGCGGAATAACAGCTGAACTAGCTCTGCAAAGACAAGTTTATCGCTTCTTAGAGCTCTTGTCCCAACGTCTTAAGCAGACATCTTTAATCACGGAAAGTCGCCGAGTCAATCCTTATGTCCAGCAGGTCTTGGAACTGTTGAGCAGTCATCTGCCAGAAAGTTTATCTGTACAGGAGTTAGCGCAGAAATTGGCGCTGCATCCTTCCTACCTATCTCGGCTTTTCAAGGATGAAGTAGGCAAGGGAATTAAGGAGTACAGTAATGATTTGCGGCTCAATATGGCAGCTGATTTGCTGACGAGCAGCCAGCTTTCGGTGGAAGAGATTGCTAGTAAGACAGGCTTTGCCGGAACACAGAGCTTTTCAAAAGCTTTCAAGAAGGCGCGTGGCCAGTCGCCTTTGAATTTTCGCAAGTCTAGCTCTCATCTGGGGCAGGAGTTGTAAAAAGTCACATTTGGATAAATAATACTAGAGAGAAAGGCTTACCAAAAGGGAGAGTCTTTTTTATAATGAAAGGAGAAGCATGATTAGAGACAGTGAAAGGAGAAGGTCATGAACAAGGCGAGTATTTTGTTTAACGAAGAGTGCAGACAATTTCATCTGACTAACGATGAGATTTCTTATATCATTCAGGTTTCGGAGGATGGTAAACTCTTGCAGCTTTACTACGGTGCGGCTGTACCGGAGCGGGATTATTCTTATTTGGTGGAGCTGCAGCATCGGCCCATGACAACCTATCGGAAAGAAGGGGATTTACGCTATTCTTTGGAGCATGTGCGGCAGGAATTTCCAGAATACGGCACGACAGATTTTCGTCATCCCGCTATCTGTCTGCGGCAGGAAAATGGCTCACGTATTACTGACTTTGTCTATGTCAGTCATCGGATGATAGATGGTAAGCCTGCTTTAGAGGGGCTGCCAGCTACTTATACTGAGGTTCAAATGGAGGCTAAGACTCTTATTCTAACCCTGCGAGATGCGTTGATAGAAGTAGAAGTTCAGCTGTTTTATACGATTTTTGCTGATTGGCCGATTATCGCTCGCTCCAGCAAAGTGATTAATCAAGGTAGGGAAACCTGCTATTTGGAATCCCTAGCTAGTCTGTCGCTGGATCTGCCAGATGCTGATTATGACTGGTTGCAGCTATCAGGAGCATGGGCTCGGGAACGCCATATCAAGGAGCGTCCGCTTCAGCAGGGGATTCAGTCCATTGAGTCAACTCGTGGTATTTCCAGTCCTCACCACAATCCCTTTGTGGCTCTTAAGCGACCGGAAACGACTGAGTTTTCAGGTCCAGTACTAGGAGCGGCCTTGGTGTATTCAGGTAATTTTCTCATTCAGGCTGAGGTGGACACCTATGATGTAACACGGCTGCAGCTAGGCATTAATCCTTTCGGTTTTGAGTGGAAGCTGGCTGCGGGCCATTCCTTTACCAGTCCAGAAGCTCTGCTGGTTTACTCTGATCAGGGCCTCAACGGCATGAGTCAAGTTTTTCATCAGCTATTTCGACGACGACTAGCTAGGGGTTACTGGCGCGAGCGAGCGCGTCCTGTGCTCATCAATAACTGGGAAGCCACCTATTTTGACTTTAGTGAGAATCAGCTGCTGGATCTTGCTGAAAAGGCTCAGCAAGTAGGAGTGGAGCTTTTTGTGCTAGATGACGGCTGGTTTGGCCAGAGGACTAACGATCGCGCTGGCCTGGGTGATTGGTTTGTCAATCCAGAAAGGCTGCCGCAGGGGCTGGGCTCGCTAGCAGAGCGAATTCACGGTTTGGGCATGCAGTTCGGTCTTTGGTTTGAGCCGGAAATGGTCAATAAGGACAGCCAACTCTACCGAGCACATCCTGACTGGCTGCTTGCAGTGCCAGATAGACAGCCCCACCATGGTCGGAATCAGTTTGTTTTGGACTATTCTCGGCCGGAAGTAGTAGATGAGATATTTGAACGTCTATCGACGGTTATAGAAGAAGCGCAGCTTGATTATATTAAATGGGACATGAATCGCCCTCTGACGGATGTCTTTTCGGCTGCTTGGCCAGCTGATCAGCAGGGAGAGATTTTCCACCGCTATGTCTTGGGCGTTTATGATTTATATGAACGTTTGACTAGTCGCTATCCGAGATTGTTATTTGAGTCCTGCTCTTCAGGTGGAGGCCGCTTTGATCCAGGTATGCTCTACTATGCTCCTCAGGTTTGGACCAGCGATGATTCGGATGCGATTGAGCGCTTGAAAATCCAGTATGGAACCAGTCTTCTCTACCCTCTTTCGTCCATGGGAGCCCATGTCTCCATCGTGCCTAATCACCAGACCAATCGTCTGACTCCGTTGAAGACGCGGGGCAATGTAGCCTTTTTCGGTTCTTTTGGCTATGAGCTGGATCTTAATCAGCTAAGCCCAGAAGAATTAGCTGAAGTCAGGGAACAGATAGCTTTTTATAAGCGCCATCGAGAGCTGATTCATAATGGAACTTTTTATCGACTGCAGTCGCCGTTTAAGGGAGATGGGCAGACAGCTTGGATGGTTGTCAGTCAGGATCAGAACACGGCACTTCTAGGCACTTTCAAGATCCTCAATCAAGTCAATCGCTCTCATCAGCGCTTGCAACTGAAAGGACTAGCTTTGGATAAGGTCTATCGGCTAGAGGGGCGTGTCTATACAGGAGCTGAGCTTATGCGAGTTGGGCTGGTGACCACGGACGCTTCCAGCGGTCAGCTTCTGGAGGATTCTGAGCAAAAGCCAAGCTATGACTTTGATTCCAAACTCTGGCTGTTTGAAGCAGAGGATGAGTGGATGACATGACTAATTTTATCTAGAAGAGATCATTGGCCATGATCCTAGTAACTAAGAATAGAAATGAAAAAATTATATTTGTGTAGTATGGTCAGGCCTTTTTAACTTCAGATGCTTGATTCAGGAGCTCGTGGTTTTTTGGGAATACTGCTCACTAATAGATCAATTGGGTCTAGCATCGTGAATTGTTGAGTATCATTAGATAAGATTTGGTTCTAAACTTAACCGATTTGTGTAATACTCTTCATACATCATCTGAGATTTTTAGTTGTTTTGTATTTATTATAATGACAAACTATGGCATAGGAAAATGAGCATCCCCAACTCCGGGAATGCTCATTTTTTAGTATTGGAAATTAGCATTTGCCCATTCCCTTTTGGATTAAAATTGACGATAGATTTTATAGCGGATTAGTTTTGTACTTTCTTTTTTGCGAAGTATCCGTTGTCTGCACTCAACACACTGCTAGTAAAGACCGTAGAGGGTAGAACTATAGCTACAAAGCCTGTTGCCACGTACTAGTCAGTTATACCCACTGTTGTGGAGCATCCAGATAGATTGATAATACCATAAATCTCACTCTTTCCTATTGAGGTTGGAAGATTGAACACACCGTCAACTATATTGATTACTACAATAAACGAATTAAAATCGAACTAAAAGGTTTAGTCTTGTATAGCGCTGAACAAAATCTTTGGTTTAAATAAAAAATCTGATTTTTTAGGGCTAGTACACTCTGTTTTAATTTTTTTATTCACTCAATAGTAAAACGTTTACATTCACAAATAAAAGTGTTATACTTAATTGGTAATAAAATATAAATAAAAAAGCTTTAAAATGAGAATTAATCTATAATAATTAACATAATATAAATAAAAAGAGGTAGAAATATGGTAAAGAGATTTATTAGCTCTAATACATCAGAAATTTTAAGTATGACGGCCCTTGAGCTGAAGCAAAGCATTAAAGCCAGCGAAGGACGTATCATTTTATCAGAAAATGTGGCTTTTAAGGAATCTTATATCGGAGACATTACGAATTCTGAGATGGCTAGAGCTTTTGGTGCAGACCTGATTTTGCTAAATGGTATCGATCTCTTCAATCCTTATGTGGATGGTTTGACTGGGAAAGGAAACTTTGTAGAGGAACTACATCACTTAGTCGGACGCCCTATCGGTGTCAATTTGGAACCAATTGATACACAGGCACAAATGGCTGAAGATCGCCAAGAAATTAACAAAGGTAGACAAGCTAGCGTTGCAACTATTCAGGCAGCAGAAAAATATGGTGTAGATTTTATTTGCTTGACAGGAAATCCAGGAACAGGGGTGACCAATCAGGCGATTATCGATACGATTCGAGTAGTGAAAGAGTATTTTTCAGGCTTGCTCATTGCTGGAAAAATGCATGGTGCAGGAGTAGATGAGCCAGTGGCGGACTTAGATGCTATTGATGAATTTATCGAGGCAGGAGCAGATATTATCCTAGCTCCAGCTGTGGGAAGTGTCCCAGGGTTTGATGATGCAGATTTAAAGCAAATCGTTCAATTGGCACATAAAAAAGGTGCTCTTGTAATGAGCGCTATTGGAACGAGTCAAGAAAGTTCGGATACAGATATTGTTAAGCAAATGGCAATTCGAAATAAAATTTGTGGTGTAGATATTCAGCATATAGGGGATTCGGGGTATGGCTGCCTTGCCCCAGTAGAGAATATATTTGCCATGAGTAAAGCGCTTCGTGGTCAGCGTCATACTATTTCGATGATTGCTCGTTCGATCAATCGTTAAATATGTCAATTAAAAATGAGAGCTATAAAGGCTCTCATTTTTTTTTGTTAAGAAATGCTGCATTAATGCAAAGGCTGGTTGCAGCTCTGGCGACATTCAAATAAGAATATGGTTTGATGGTAATCTCAGGCTGTTTTTGATGTGGAAACAGCTGCACCATATGTTGCAAGTAAGAGAGAATCTGTTCTGCAATTATAGGATAAGAGAAGATTTCGCCATCCAAGTAAATACGCTCCATATCGATGAGTTGGCATAAATTAGAAATTGAAATAGCTAAATATTTACAGGCGGTATTGATCAACTCAATACTACCGAGATCTCCCAATTTGTAAGCTGTAAGAAGTATGTTGAGGTTGATGTCACTAGAATCAGCCACTAAGGTTCTAAGTAGAGAAACACGGGAAGAGTGATAGAGCAGACTTGCTTTGTTAATCAAGGCGCTTTCGCTGGCATAGACTTGTAGGCAACCATTTTTACCACAAGGACAACGTTCACCTTCAGGATTGATGATCGTATGCCCAACTTCTCCAATCAGGAAATTTTCTTGACTATAGATACTTCCATTATACATATACGAACAATGAATGCCTCGTGCAACATGATACACGATGAAATTACTATCTGTTGAATGATAGGTAAAGAGCCGCTCTGCCAAGGTGAGGCAATGAGATTTGTTGCCAAAGTACACGGGAACATCAAAAGTATCCTGTATTCTTTTTAAGTTTATATTTTCCCAAAGTGGATTCTTAGAGATGATTTGCTGGCTTTCATCTAATTTGACATGTCCAGGTAGGCCAATTCCAATTGCTGATATAGAAATATCCTTATGCTTTTGTAAAAAATGTTGGATAAGTTGAACGATTTTTATATCACTAGGGCCTTCTTGATGCTCCAGGTAGTGCGTATGCCATTCGCTAGCCAAAATATCACCTATATTATCAGCAATCACTAATGCAAGATACTTTTCAGAAATCTCAAACCCCAAATAAAAGTGTTGGCGAGCAGTGATGTCTAGTAAAGTTTTTTTACGTCCGACACTATCATCTTCTAATTCTCCTAGTTCGTGCACCAATCCTTCTTTAATGAGTTCGTTGATGATATTGCCTGTCGTAGCAGGAGTGATATGTGTTTCTTTTGAAATATCGATACGAGAAATAGGGCGTTTTGCATAGAGCTGATCTAGAATTGTTGCCCTAATTTCAGCTTGTTTTCGAGTTAATGTCATAATTTTTACCTCAGCTGATATATTATCAAAAAATAATTAAAAACTCAATATGAAAGCGTTGACATTTTTAAAAACTCGGTATATAATATTTATAGAAAATTAATAATAAACTTAAAAAAACAAAAAAACAGCTTTTTTATTTACATATTACAAATAATAAGTTTGTTTTAATTTTTTAAATACCCAATTACTTAGGAGGGGAAACATATGGCTACAAAAGAAATTATGCTAGTCTGTGCTGCAGGTATGAGTACCAGTCTCATGGTAACAAGAATGCAAAAAGCAGCGGAAGAAAAAGGGCTACTGGCAAACATTTTTGCAGTTCCAGTGCCAGAAGCAGAAAGTTATCTAGCGGAACACCAAGTTGATGTTGTCTTATTAGGCCCTCAGGTGCGCTATTTATTGGACGGTTTTAGAGAAAAGTTAGCAACTACTCCAGTAGATATCATTCCTATGACGGATTACGGCATGATGAAGGGTGACAAAGTGCTAGAGCTAGCTGAGTCTCTGATGCAATAGGAGGATGTATGGACGGACAATCATCTTTAGAAGTTGCAATGCAGTTAATTATGTATGGCGGAGAAGCTAAATCTTGTGCTTTAGAGGCTATTACAGCAGCGAAAAAACAGGAATTTAATGAAGCTACAGAAAAACTCTCCCAAGCTCAGGCGGCACTTTTAGAGGCACACCATGCACAGATGGATATGCTGACTAGAGAGGCACGGGGAGAAAAAAATGAAATTAATTTATTTATGATTCACGGTCAAGATCACTTAATGACAAGCATCGCTTTTGTTGATTTAGCTAAGGAAATCGTTGCTCTATACCAAAAAATAGAAAAATAAGGAGAAGACTATTATGAGTAATTTTGTGGATAAATGGCAAGCACGCCTGATGCCGATTGCTAATAAAGTAGGGAATCAAAAGTTCCTCGTTGCTCTTAGAGATTCCTTTATTGGAACCATGCCAGTCATTATGACAGGTTCATTTGCTTTAATGCTGAATGCTTTTCTGTCTGACCTTCCAGGTCAATTTGGTTGGACTTGGATCACAAGTGCTTTCCAGTGGTTGATTGACATCAACTGGTTAGTCTTCAAGGGAAGTATTCCAATTGTTGTTCTTTTGTTCTTGTTTACCTTTGGTGTAAATATTGCGCGAATTTACAAAACAGATAAGGTATCAGCTGGTTTGGTAGCGGTCGCTTCTTATGTTATTACGATTGGTGGTTCTATCACAAAGACATTTGAATTAGCTTCAAATAGCCAAGCGGTTGGTAAGGCAGTTGAGAAACTACCAGAGTTTAAATTAACTGGTAATAGCCTTGCAGTAACACTTAATAGTGTGATTCCGGGCGACCAAATTAGTGCTCGTGGGTATTTTACAGCAATTTTAATTGGTTTTGTCTCTGTTATCATTTTTTGTAAAGTCATGAATCGTAATTGGACAATCAAGCTTCCAGATTCTGTTCCACCTGCAATCATGAAGCCGTTCTTGTCTATCATTCCAGCTGCGATTGCTATGTATGTCATCGGTATTGCGACTTATATCTTCAATACTGTGACTGGAGAATTAATGATCAACTGGATCTATAAAGTCCTTCAAGCACCGCTTCTTAGCATGTCGCAAAGTTTCTGGGCTGTTTTGTTAATTGTATTTCTGAATAAGATTTTCTGGTTCTTTGGACTTCATGGTGGTAATGTCTTAGCACCTGTTATGGCTAGTCTATTTGGTGTTACTATGCTTGCAAACTTAGAAGCTTTCCAAGCAGGACAATCCATTCCATATATGTGGACAGATAACTCATTTGGTGCTTTTGTTTGGTTTGATGCGATTGGTGTCGCGATTGCAATTCTTTGGCAAGCTAAAAATAAACATTATCGTGAAGTGGCAAAATTGGGTATTTTCCCAATGATCTTTAATATCGGTGAGCCTGTGATGTATGGTTTGCCAATTGTACTGAATCCAATTATGTTCATTCCGTATATAGTGACTCCGCTTCTGATGGTAACTGTCTCTTACTGGGCGACTGCATGGGGACTTGTCGCACCTGTTACTCAAAACGTAACCTGGGTAATGCCTCCTGTTTTATATGGATTCTTTGCGACAGCCTTTGACTGGAGAGCAATCGTTCTATCACTCATTAATATCGCCATCTCAACCATTGTTTACTTGCCATTTGTTAAGATGGCTGACAAACAACAGGAGCAATAATATGACAAATTTTGAAATACGTGATGAATTTTATCTTAATGGGAAGCCTTTTAAAATTTTATCAGGAGCTATTCAATATTTTCGTCTGCATCCTAATCAGTGGAGAGAAACACTTCATAACTTAAAAGCGCTAGGTTATAACACTGTTGAGACCTATATTCCTTGGAGTTTGCACGAACCTCAAGAAGGGCAATTTGTAACAGGCGGCCTACTTGATTTTGAAGCTTATTTTGATCTTGTACAGGAAATGGGCCTTCATTTGATTGTTCGTCCGACCCCATATATCTGTGCAGAATTTGATTTTGGTGGAATGCCACCATGGCTACTCAATTATCCTGGTATGCGTTTCCGCGTAAATGATGGCTTGTTTTTAGAAAAAGTTAGTCGTTTTTACGATTGGCTCTTTCCAAAGCTCTTGCCTTATCAGTTTACAGAAGGCGGTCCTATTCTCATGATGCAAGTGGAGAATGAGTATGGTTCTTATGCGGAAGACAAGGAATATATGCGCAACATTGCGAAAATGATGCGAGATCGTGGAGTCAGTGTTCCTCTCTTTACATCAGATGGAACTTGGATCGAAGCCTTGGAATCAGGTACCTTGATTGAAGATGATATCTTTGTAACAGGGAATTTTGGATCACAAGCGAAGGAAAATACAGATAATTTACGTGCTTTTATGGAGCGTCATGGTAAAAAATGGCCGCTTATGTGTACAGAGTTCTGGGATGGTTGGTTCAGTCGTTGGGGCGAAGAAATCGTCCGCCGAGATGCTGAAGATCTCGCGCAGGATGTAAAAGAGATGATGCAGATCGGTAGTATGAATCTCTTCTTGTTACGTGGAGGAACAAACTTTGGATTTATCAGTGGCTGTTCTGCTCGGAAGACAAGAGATTTACCACAAATCACCTCCTATGATTTCGATGCACCGGTTACAGAATGGGGTGTGCCAACAGAGAAGTATTATGCTGTCCAACGAGTGACACATGAACTTTTCCCAGAGTTGGAGCAAATGGATCCAATTATTCGTAAAGCTAGAGCTTATGGAAACTTTCCTGTCGAAGGAACAGCAGATCTTTTGGATGTAGCTCCACAGATCACAGAGGAAATTGTACATGATTATCCACAACCAATGGAGCGAATTGGGCAGAATCATGGCTACATCCTTTATCGTTCAGATATTAAGAATCAATATCACGAAGAGCGACTGAAAGCATTAGAAACTCACGATCGTTGTCATTTCTATATCAATCAAGAGCACTTAGCTACTCAGTATAGAGAAGAGCTGGGAGATGAAATGCTCTTCTCTGCTGATACAGAGCGTATTCAAATTGATGTGTTGGTAGAAAATATGGGACGTGTCAACTATGGGTATAAGTTGAATGCTCCTAGCCAGTCTAAAGGTGTAAAAGGTGGTATCATGATCAACCACCAATTCCGTAAAGGTTGGAAACACTATACCTTGAAGTTTGATGAGGCCATGTTGTCTAAGCTAGAATGTGCAAATCCTGTGCCAGATAAGATTGTATCACCCGTTTTTTACAAATTTAATGTAAAATTAGATGAGATAGCAGATACATTTATCGACTGTTCGCAGTATGGTAAAGGCTGTATCAGTGTCAACGGCTTTAATCTAGGACGCTATTGGAGTCAAGGTCCGATTCAATATCTGTATATTCCATCAGGATTTCTGAAAGAAGAAAATGAGTTTATTGTCTTTGAGACGGAAAATGTAAAAGTTGAAGAACTGTCCCTGATTGATCAGCCGGTATTTAAAGAAATGGGGTTGTAAAAACAATGAAATATATCAGTGTTGGGAATGAATTGGAACAAGCTAGTCAATTGGTCTTGGGCTGTATGCGGATGGCTGAAAAGTCTTCAGATGAGATTGTAACTGTGTTGAAGACTGCTCAGGAAATCGGTATTAACTTCTACGATCACTCCGATGTTTATGCAGGTGGCGAGTCAGAGGCTAAGTTTGCTAAAGGCTTGCAAGATGCGGGAATTTCACGTGATCAAGTGATCATTCAGTCAAAATGTGGTTTGCGAGATGTGCATACGAATTATCATTTTGATTTTTCAAAAGAATATATCATTGATTCAGTAGAAGCCAGTTTGAAACGCCTACAGACCGATTATATGGATGTCTTGCTTTTGCATCGTCCAGATGCTCTGGTCGAGCCAGATGAAGTAGCAGAAGCATTTGATCGCTTGTATCAAGCGGGAAAAGTGCGTTATTTTGGAGTTAGCAATCAAAATCCTTACCAAATCGAACTTTTGCAAAAGAGTGTTAAGCAGCCGCTGATTGTCAATCAGTTGCAGTTTGGCCCAGCTCATACGCCTATGATTGATCAAGGTCTTAATGCTAATATGCACAATTCTTTTGCCATCAATCGTGATGGAGGCGTCTTGGATTATTGCCGATTGAAGGATATTACTATCCAGCCATGGTCGCCATTCCAAGTTGATTTGGTACAGGGATTGTTTATGGATCATCCTAAATATGTAGAATTAACAAAGACACTTAAACAGTTTGCAGAGCAGTATCAAGTTTCCTTTGAAGCGATTGTCCTTGCTTGGATTTTACGGCATCCAGCAAATATGCAACCAATCATCGGAAGTATGAATCCAGAGCGAATCCGCTCAAGTGCAGAAGCATTTAAAGTAGATTTGCCACGTTCAGAATGGTATAAAATTTATAAAAGTGCAGGGAATGCCTTGCCGTAAATATTTCCCCATTTTAAAGAAGCAAATTGTGAAAATGGTTTGCTTCTTTTTATCTGTTAGAAAAATTAGCTCTTTGTTAACTATTTGGCGCTTCCTCTTTATTAAGGGAGTTTCAGCGATAGCCGTTTTCCTACAAACCTTACATAGGTCTTATGAGATTTTTTTCTACAACAAATAGGCTCCGTGCTTTCTATAGGGGGGCTCCATTACAGAAATGATAGAGTCGTTCTTTTCTTGCTTGCCAAACTATCTCTTTTTGTTTATATTAGTTCTATAAGGTTTCTTGGAGGCGTTTGCATGACGAAAAATCAGTTGAGGTTGAAATTGCTGGGAAGTCCGAGTGTCTTTCTCAATCAAGAGGAAGTCTTTTTTCCTTTTGCCAAAATCAATGCTCTGCTTTACTATCTCCACATCAATGGAGCAGTCAATCGGGAGGAGATTGCAGGAATCCTCTGGGAAAATAAGGACAATCAGACCGCCAAAAAGAATCTGCGCAACACCATTTATCAGGCTAACAAGCTATTGGGAGGAGAATGGATTATTGCTCCCAACCGGACTGTGCTATCGCTTAATCCCGAGTGTGAGATTGAAAGCGATGTGGAACTTTTCACGGACCATCCAGCGGAGTATCTGTCGCTCTATCAGGGTGATTTTTTGCAGGGCTTCTATCTCAAGGACAGTGAAGCCTTTGACTATTGGGTGTCCAAGATGCGGACGCGATATGAGCAACTCTATATCCAGGCTTGTTACCAAAAGTTGGAAAAAGATCCATCGAATTTGGAGGAATCAGAGCGAAATCTGCGTCGTATGATCAGCATCGATGAGTTTGATGAAAAGAATTATCATCTGCTGATGAAGCTCTATCAGGAGAATGATCGACCTGGTAAGGTGATTGAGACTTATTATAAATTGGTCAATCTCTTGGACAAGGAATTGGGCATTAGTCCGAATGAAGCAATTCAACAGCTGTATCATGAAGTGATGGCCAAGGATCGCAGTGATCGTAAGATCAAGCAATTTTTACGTAATACAGACCACTTCTTTGGCCGAGTGGGTGAAATCAAGCGTTTGGAATCTTATTTTTCTAAGATTATAGAGAGGCAAGAACCTCGTGCGCTGCTCTTAGTCGGTGGTACTGGCATCGGTAAACGGACAGTGACCCGACAAGTACTGGCTAATCAGACCAAGTATTTCCAGATTGTTATGGCAGAGTGCTTCAAGGAAGAAATGGCGGTCGGATTGCAGCCTTGGCGCAGTCTGCTTGATGGCTTGGGCGACTTAGTCATTCAGCATCAGATCCTTTCGACCAGCCAGTGGCAGGTTATTTTGGATAGTTATTTTCCGATGATGGCAGGTGAAGCTTCGGATCTTGAGCTGAATACAGATCGTCTGGCTCGGTTTGTGTTGGATATTTTGCAAAAGATTTCTAAGAAAAAGGCTTTGGTGATCTTGGTTGAGGACTGTCACTGGATGGATGAGGCTAGTGTGGCTGTTTTAGAGCAGGTTATGAACCATTTGAGGGATTATCCAGTAGCCTTTGTGTTGACAAAGCATCTGAGTACGCCACCCTATCTTGGCCGCTTTTTCAATCACTTGTTGCTTCGTAGTCAGCTAGACTGCATTGAACTGCAGCCACTGGATTTTAAGGCAAGTGTGGCTTATTTACAGGCCCAGACTGGACAGTTAGCTATATCTGAAGAACGGCTTGCGGCTATTTATCGAGTCAGTCAGGGCATCCCTTTCTTTCTGTCGGAGTATGCGGAGCAGCTTTTGCGAGGTGAAAAATTCCAGCCATTAACCTCAGTTATTAAAGCAAAACTATCTTTGAAATTAGGCTATTTGAGCAGTCAGGAGGAGGAATTGGTTGACTATCTGGCTTGCTTTAGTTCCCCTGCTTCGGTAGCGCTCTTAGCTAAGTTGCTAGGCCTATCTGTGGAAGAAGTGGTCGAAATTGCTGAAGGATTTGGGCAAAAACAGCTTTTAATAGGAGAGGAGCAGGAGGAATTGGTTTTACGGTTCAGCCAGGAGATTTTGCGGATTTATGCTTATGAGCGCTTGCCGCTTGCCAAGAAGCGGATGCTACATCACCAGATTGCCCAAGGCATGGAAGACCAGCTAGGAGCCTCTCTTTATCATGCTCAGTTGCTCAATGACATCGCCTATCACTACAAGCTGTCCAAGCAGCCGATTAAGTCTCTGGAGTATGAGTTGCATTATCTCGAGGCTACCTTGCAGTTTCATCATGAGCTCTTTCCGATTTATTCGCGGGAGTTTGGCTTTATCGAAAAGACGGATGATAGCAATCAGTCCGCAGTTTTGGACCAATTTGATCGTATCCGTCGGGAAATAGATGGATTAGAGAGAAGACACCAGAATCACAAAGATTTTCAGTTATTGGTTCTCCGCTTTCTCTATCTGGAAGGGCGCTATGCTATCCGGACGGGGAATTACCAGCAGGGAATGGACAACATCCAGCAGGTGATTGCTTCTGCTAAAGAGCTGCAGCAGATGGAGTTTCTCCTAGAAGGCTATCGGCAGATGATTTACTATTGCATCCAGACGGAGAATATTCCTGAGATGCGCTACTATACGGAGTTGGCCCTGGATGCTTCAGTTCAGGCCAATAATCACGAAGCTATTGCAATGAATCTTCGACTCAAGGGACTTTATCATCTCATGATTGGAGATGAGGAGCAGTCACTCCGCCATCTTTACCAGTCTATCGATTGCTTTAATTTGACGGCTTCGTTGCGCTCTAAGTATTCGATTCAGATTGCGGCGGCTCTAGATTATCTGGCAGAGATTGAGCAGATTCGCGGGAATTTCACGACAGCGCTGGCTCATCAGAAAGAGGCGATTGAGCTGACGGAAAATAAAACAGCAGAGCCTTCGATTTTTGCTTTTTATATAGGCTTGGGCCTGACTTATTATCAGCTGAAAGATTATGAACAGGCGGAGCGAATCTTGCTGAAAGCGAAAGCAGCCCTGAAGTCGCTCAGCTTTCCTTGGAAGGAGACCCAGCTGGAAGTTTATTTGGCCTTGATTGGCTGCGAGAAGGGAGATTGCCAGCCGGTGCTTGATCTGCTGCGGAAAAAGGATAGTCTCATTAGTCGCTATGGCAATCCGCGGGACAAGGGCTTGATCTACTATCTGATGGCTGTGATCAAGTATCGCCAGCTAGCTGGCAGCTTGCAAGAAGCAGGCTTTGAAGACTTGCTGGATCAGGACTTTGAGGCCTACTATGAAACGGCCAAGAGTCAACTCAATCCTTATCGTGACCGCCACCAGCTAAAGGAATTAGAAAGCTTACGCCGGACCTTGTCTCAATAATTAAACATCAAAAGAGGATGAAAGCAATGTTCATCCTCTTTTGATGTTTCTAATGAAGTTTTTAAATCCCCATTAGTCATGTACTTGTGCCCAGACTTGGGTCAGGTAAAAGACAAAACTGGCCGCTAGGTTGGCCGTGTGGTTATCTATATCGTGAGGGGGAGAGACTTCGACGATGTCAAAGCCAATTAGCTTTCCTGAAGCAGCGATGTGCTGGAAGACCAGCACAGCCAGATTGGGATCCACACCGAGCGACTGGATGGCACTGACACCAGGAGCAGCGCCGGCTGCAAAGCAGTCAATATCAATGGTTAAATAGACCTGCTCCTTATCGGCTAGAAAAGCATCAACTACCTTGCAGACTTCCTTATGTCCCATTTGGTAGATATCCATTCCAGTCAGGAACTGGATAGCCTTAGACTTGGCTACAAAGTCAAAGAGAAAGAGGTTGTTATTGTGCTCCTGAATCCCTAGGATGAGGTAGTTAAAGATCTGTTTCTGAGCTAAGGTGTCATCAAACATTTGACGAAAACCGGTACCGGAGTTGGGACCCGTCTGATCGTAGGGGCGTAGGTCAAAATGGGCATCCATATTGATCACAGCTAAGTTTTGGTCAGGATTTAGTGACGACTTGAGACCTAGATAGTTGCCGTAGGCTGTTTCGTGACCGCCGCCTAGAACGATGGGGCGGAGATTAAGCTCTCGCAGGCGTTTGACTGCTCGCGCCAAGCTTTGCTGCAGTTGTTCCAGAGAGCGGTTAGGCCCGTCAATATCGCCAACGTCAAATACTCGAACGTTTCTACCTAGATGCCAAGGAAGTTTGGCCAGCTGAGTTCGGATAGCTTGTGGCCCTTCGACAGCCCCCACTCGGCCGTTATTGATATAGACACCTTTGTCGCTCTTGAAGCCAATCAGGGCAAAGTTCACCCCTTCAAAAGGAGTTAAGCTAAGATCATTTAAGTCCAGAAACTCAATGACCATGCCCCACTTAGCAGTATATAGATTGTCCTCTGGACCTCGCTGATAGTAACGGTTGTCTAGCTGATAGTAATCTTCTAACATAATTTTGTCCTTTTTGATAACGATAGTTGCGACTTTATTATAAGAGTTTCCGCTAGGCCTGTCAATGACTTTTGGCGGGAAAAGAAGCCCAGCTGCATGAGAGCGGGCTTCTTATGTTAGCTTTTTACAGAGGCATCAGCTTTAGAACTGAATGCTCAAGTCTACAGCCTTTTCAACGGCTGCTAGGAATTCATCGCTTTCAATCAGCTCAGAAGCCTTGTTGAGTTCTTCATAGATCTCGATGTCCTTATCAAACTCGATAAAGCGGACATGCTGACGGAAGAGGTCGTAGGCCGGCTTGGTTCCTTTACCAAGTTCATGGTTTTCTGGTTTCAGATCCAGAGCTTGGCAGGCTGCCATGATTTCTGTTGCCACGATGCGGCGAGAATTCTTGAGAATTTCAGCTGCCTTGCGTGCTGCTGTAGTTCCCATGCTGACAAAGTCTTCTTGGTTTTCACAAGATGGGATAGAGTCTACGCTGGCTGGATGAGACAAGACCTTGTTCTCAGATGCGAGCGAAGCACAAGCATACTGGGTAATCATAAAGCCGGAGTTGAGTCCTGGGTGTTTGACTAAGAAGGATGGCAGCTTGCTCAGTTGGCTATTGACCAGACGTTCTACACGACGCTCGGAGACATTTCCGATTTCAGAAATAGCGATACCGAGGAAGTCGAATGGCTGTGCCATTGGTTCTCCGTGGAAGTTACCGCCTGAGATAACATGGCCTTCCTTAGTGATGATAGGGTTGTCTGTAACGGAGTTGATTTCAATCTCAATCTTGGTCTTGACATAAGCGATAGAGTCCTTGCTGGCACCATGAATCTGCGGAATACAGCGTAGAGTATAAGGGTCTTGGACCCGTTGTTGAGTGGCTACGGTCGTATTGCCACTGCCTTCTAGAAGGTTGCGGATATTGCGGGCTGTAGCCAGCTGACCGCTCTGAGGTCGAATGGTATGTAGGTCTTCTTCGAAAGGACTGGTAATACCATTGTGGACTTCCATAGAAAGAGCGCCAGCGACATCTGACAGCTTAAGCAGCTGGATGGCATCATAGGTAGCCAGAGCTCCGATACCTGTCAGGACAGTCGTACCGTTAATCAGTGCCAGCCCTTCCTTGGCTGCTAGAGCAATTTTCTCGATACCGGCCTTGTCCAAAGCTTCTTGTCCAGAGAGCAATTGGCCTTGATAGTAAGCTCGCCCCAGTCCTAGCATAGGCAGAACCATGTGAGCTAGCGGTGCTAAATCTCCAGAAGCTCCCAAAGAGCCTTTTTCCGGAATGTAAGGCACGACACCTTTATTGAGCAATTCCAGAAGTTTTTCGACAGTAGAGAGACGGATACCAGAATATCCCTTGACCAAAGAATTAATCCGAATTAACATGATAGCACGGACTGCATCTTCAGGAAGAGGATCGCCAAATCCTGAAGCATGGGTGCGAATCAAGTTTTCTTGCAGTTGAGTCGTATCTTCTGGTGAGATGCTGACATTGCAGAGGGAGCCAAATCCAGTCGTAACACCGTAGACTACCCGATTTTCGCGGACGATGTCATCTACGATTTTACGGGAAGCTTCTACAGCTCTCTTAGCTTCTTGGTCGATTTCACAGGTGGCTCCATGGCGAGCCACTGCGATAACATCTTCAAGTGTTAGACTGTTTCCGTCTAAGTGAATCAATTTTGACATATAGAATCCTCCATTATGGGATATAATGCTTTGAGTTAGTCAAGGTTAGTAGGAACCTGTTTTCGACCGTGCATGAAGTAGTAGACTAAGCTGGCAACGGCAGCACCAATGACACCGTAGACTACGTTCATCGGATTATCAGCTACAATCATAACCAAGCTGATAACAACAGCTAGGATAGGGATGATAGGGCCGAATGGTACACGGAAGACAACCTTCTTTTCTGGATACATTTTTCTGAGTTTCAAGACCGCCAAAGCAGTTGGAATGTATTGGAAGAAACGGAAGACCACGCTGAGGGTAGCCAATTCTTCAAATTTTCCAGAGAAGAGCAGAGCGATTGAGAATGCTCCAGAGATTAAGATAGCAACTACAGGAGCGTTTTTAGCATTGGTTTCTGCAATTTTTTTAGGCAGCAAGCCTTCATCTGCGATGGCTGCACCATAACGCGGTACCATGATGGATTCACCGATATTGAGTCCAGCGATAGAGATGAGAGCTCCGATGGAGACAATCCAAGCTCCAGCAGGGCCAATCATTGCGACAAAAGCGTCTTGTACAGAAGCATTTGTTTGCAGGATCTGGTTACCTAACATAGCAATGGTTCCAGCGATGATGAGCATGTAGAGGACAGAAACAATGCTGATAGAGCCCAAGATAGCACGAGGAACATTCTTTTCTGGGTTGCGCATTTCACCGGCAACGATAGACATGGTTTCAAAACCGATGAAGCCGTAGAAGATATAGACAGCCGTGTTGGCAACAGCAGTCATGACATTGCTTCCAGGTTCAAGTTGTAGGAAAGGAGTGAAGTTTCCCTTGTCCACTCCGCCTTTGATAAAGAAGAGAGCACAGGCAGCAAAAGCGATGATTGGAATCAGCTTGGCTACAGTTGCAGTTAGCGTGAAAATCTTTGAAGTTTTCAAACCAGCAATATTCATCAAACTGAGTAAGACAATCAAGGTGACACTGAGCAAGCGCTCGTAAGGAGTGAAAGCTGGGAAAGTGATGATAAAGAGTCGGGCAAAGCCGGCAGCCATTGCTGACCAAGCGATGATGGTAACCGCCCAGCCTAGGAAGCCAACATTAAATCCGACAAAGTCTCCAAAGGCTGCTTTGGAATATTGGAAGGCTCCGCCATTTTTATTAAAATAACCAGCAGTTTCTGCTAAGCAGACGGCTAAGAGAATAACGAGGAGGGCAGTTCCCAGCATGACAACTAGAGAAGCAGGACCCAGTCCTTTATAAATCTTTTGAGGCAGGAGGAAAATCCCTGAACCGATAACGGCATTGATACCATAGAGAGTAGCGCCAGAAAAGCTGAATTTCGCTTTTTCCTGTTCTTGTTCTTGTGCAGTGAGTTTAGTTGCATCCATAATAATGTTTCTCCTTTAGAGATGTGGGATCCTTTCCAAGTAAAGATAGAACGATAATAGGACTCCTTGTATCTTTACTTAGTAGGGATATGGGTCAAACCAGCCCATATAGCAAGGGGAGCACCCGTTGGCTGGTTAGTCGAAAACATTATTTGCAGCTCAGTTTCCTGAGCCTCTTTTTCCACTATCAGAAGTTGCCCTGTCTCTAGGTTAAGCGATGGCAGGCCTATTCCTGTCACCATCAAATCACTCAAGGCATAGATAAATTGAATTGCTTCATCTTGACTAAGCTTTTCTCTATCTGAGATGGCAAGCATCTGTCCCTGATAATGGTCGCTGTAGATTAAGTTAAAGTCGGTACAAGTCCCACGACTTGTGATAAAATCACTCCCTTCGAAAAAATAGGGGGTAAAGGGAGCTAGAACCGTTTCCTCCTGCCGGCTGGCATTGTGGAGATGAAGTGTGTGGTCTAGGCTCATGAGAATGCGGTGAAAGCCGCTGAGGTCAGAAAACTGACTTTCAGCCAACTCCACAGTTGCTGTCGAGAGTCGATAGTCAAAGTTCCGCTTGCCATAGTGGCCAGTTGGCGGGGAAAGATAAAGTTGTTTTGTCTTTCCCCCTGACCAATCGGAAACTTGAAAATCGTTTGCACTTAAAAGGGTTATATGTGTCATTTTTGGTATTTATTAGAACAAACCGCTGATATTGCCGTCTTTGTCAACATCAATCTTTTCGCTGGCTGGCACCTTAGGCAGTCCTGGCATGGTCATGATTGCACCAGTCAGAGCAACGATAAAGCCTGCACCAGCAGAAACTTTGAGCTGGCTGATCGTCACAACAAAGTCTTTAGGCGCACCAAGTTTTTTAGCATCGTCTGAGAAGGAGTACTGAGTCTTAGCCATACAGATAGGATAGTTGGAGAAGCCCAGCTCTTCCAGCTGTTTGAGCTCGCGCTTAGCGGCAGGTGTCAGGCGAACGCCCTTGCCTCCATAAACTTTAGTAACAATTTTGTTCAGCTTGGTCTCAATGGAGTCCTCTTCATTATATACAAATTGGAAGTGATTGTCTCCTTCGGCCAATTCAACAACTTTTTCAGCCAATTCTTTACCGCCGGCTCCGCCATTTGCCCAAACGTCAGAAATAACGACGTCAACCCCGCGTTTTTGGCAGGCGTCATAAACTGCTTGCAATTCTGCTTCTGTATCCAGCGGGAATTTATTGATGGCAACGACTGCTGGCAATCCATAAACATCTTGAATGTTTTCCAGATGTTTTTCCAAGTTTGGCAGACCATCTACAACGGCTTGGACATTTTCTTCAGCCAGATCACTCTTAGCCACACCACCGTGCATCTTGAGAGCGCGGATAGTAGCAACCAGAACTACAGCCGATGGACGAAGACCAGATGTACGACACTTGATATCAATGAATTTTTCAGCACCGAGGTCAGCGCCGAAACCAGCTTCTGTGACTGCATAGTCGCCATATTTGAGAGCTAGCTTGGTAGCTAGGACACTGTTACAGCCATGAGCAATGTTGGCGAAAGGTCCGCCGTGAATCAAGGCTGGCGTGTGTTCCAGAGTTTGAACCAAGTTTGGATGGATAGCGTCTTTGAGCACAGCAGCCATAGCGCCACCAGCTTTCAGATCCTTAGCAGTTATTGGCTTACCTTCAAAGCTGTAACCAATAATGATTTTTTCCAAACGGTTCTTGAGATCGGTAATATTTTCTGACAGACAAAGAATAGCCATAACCTCAGAAGCAACTGTAATGTCGAAACCATCTTCACGTGGAACACCGTTGACCTTGCCTTGTAAGCCATTTACAATGTGGCGTAGCTGCCGGTCATTCATATCCACTGCCCGCTTCCAAGTGATGCGGCGTGAATCAATGCCTAAGGCATTGCCGTGATGGATGTGGTTGTCAATGAGGGCCGCCAGCAGGTTGTTGGCAACACCGATAGCATGAAAGTCACCAGTGAAGTGGAGGTTGATGTCTTCCATAGGCACAACCTGAGCATGCCCACCGCCAGCAGCTCCGCCCTTGATACCAAAGACAGGTCCGAGTGAAGGTTCCCGCAGAGCGATAACGGCTTTTTTACCGATAGCAGCTAGAGCATCGACCAATCCGACAGAAGTCGTAGTCTTACCTTCTCCAGCTGGTGTCGGAGAAATAGCGGTCACGAGAATCAGTTTGCCGTCTGGCTTGTCTTTTAAGGCTTCTAGTTGGCCGGCACTGATTTTTGCCTTGTAATTTCCATAAAGAGACAAGGCGTCTTCAGCAATCCCTAGCTTTTCTGCTACTTCTTTGATGGGCTTCATTTGAATCGAATTCGCGATTTCAATATCTGATAAAACCATATTGTTACCTCTTGAGGAGAAGGAAGTCCATTAATGGAAAAAATGGACTTCTCTTCCGTTTATCTATTAGACAACTTTCAAAATTTCTTGATAAATTTCATCGGCTAGAGCGCAGCCTTTTTGCAATAGCTCTTCACCCTTGTTGCGGTATTCTGCGACGAATGCTTCATCCTTGATACCTGACAGGTTGATGAGGACATTGAGCCAAGCGCCTTGCAGTCCAGCCTTGAGGTTGAGAGCTGCTACACCCAGGTCGCTGGCAGCATTGGTATTGGATTTACAGACAGCCTTTTGAGTCGTTTGCAGGGCAGCCAAGATGTCTTCCATCATGCCATAAGGTGATTTGGTCGCTTCCTTGAGGGCTTGTTGCATCGCTTCCCGACGGGCAGCCTTATCTTCCTCTGTTTCCTTAGGCATATCAAAGACAGCAGAGACCAGATTGAAGGCTTCAGTGTCCTTGTCGATAGCTGCGAGCAGCCTTTCTTGCAAGTGGGCACTTTCTGCATGCACTTGAGCAATTTCTGCTTCAAATTCTGCGTATTTTTTCTTGCCAAGAGTCAATTCACAGACCATCTTAGTAAGGGAAATACCGTTGGCTGCGGAAAGAGCAGCGGCAGAGCCGCCTCCTGGTGCAGGAGCATCTGAGCCTAGGACTTTGGCAAATTCTGTCAAGCTTAAATCTACTAATTTCATAGGTTTCTGTCCTCCTAGCCCAGCAAATGGTTTTCCAGAACTTGCTTGCCGTAGTCAAAGTCTTCGATTTGCAGATAGTATTCTGCTGCGTCAATCAGAGCCTTAGCTGGCGCCAAACCAATGACTTCTGAGCCGAGGATTCCAACTCCGTAGCGTTTGGCTTCAAAGCGAACAGTTTCAAAGACACGATAGAGTGGGAATTTTTCCAGATTGACCATGTTGATAGAAACCTGGGCAATGTTGCGGTCTTCCAGCATAACTCCGATCGCTTTACAGTACTTGTAGCCACCGCTTGATCCACGGATGATTTTGGCAATGTTGTTGGCAATTTCTAGATTGTCTGTATCCAAGTTGATGTTGTAGGCGATGAGCGGCATTCTAGCACCAACAGCAGTAACACCAGCAGTTGGGTGAATCTTTCTTTCACCGTAGTCAGGTGCCCAGTCAGGTTCTAAGAGTTTTTCAGGCATGCCTTCAAATTGTCCTTTACGAACCTTAGCCAAGTTCTTACGCTCTGGACGAGTCGCTGCATCTTCATAGAGGAAGATAGGGATACCGAGTTCACGGTTGATTCGCTCAGATACTGTCTTCGCAATTTCGACGCATTCCTCACTTGTGATGTCTTTGATTGGTACAAAAGGCAGGACATCAGTTGCGCCCATACGAGGGTGTTCACCTTGGTGCTTGGTCAAGTCAATATTTTCAGAAGCGTATTTGACCAAACGGAAGGCAACTTCCTGAATGTTTTGATCATCACCGACCAAGGTAAAGACGCTGCGGTTGTGGCTGGCATCAGAAGAGTGGTCCAAAAGTGTCACTCCTGGCACGCTCTTAGCTGTTTCCACTAGACCGTCGATGACCGCTTGGTTGCGGCCTTCAGAAAAGTTAGGAATACATTCAACAATTTTTGCCATAAGATATTACCTCGTGATATCAATAATTTTAATTTATAATATGAACTTAATAAAGTAGAACCTCCTCTTGAGCCAGGTTGATACCCAGCTCAGGTTGGAAGTTGGGGGACAAGTTTTTCCTATTCGAACAATTTCTTAACAGATTCTTTGACCAAATCTTCGTCAGTTAAGTACGGAATGGTAATGTGGTCTGTTCCTTGGTGGAGGCGGTTGTACTCGATAGCTGTCTCAATAGCATGCTCATTACGTGCCCAGTTACGGCGTGCAACTCCGCCGATTGTATCCCAAGCGATAGCAGATTTGATGATTTCATCAATGCGTTCGCTACCGTCCAGTACCAAGCCAAAGCCACCGTTGATTGCTTTACCGATACCAGTTCCGCCACCGTTGTGGAGAGCTACCAGACTCATACCACGAGCGGCATTACCAGCGTAACATTGCACAGCCATGTCGCAGGTAACATTAGAACCGTCCTTGATATTAGACGTTTCACGGAATGGAGAGTCAGTACCAGATACGTCGTGGTGGTCACGGCCAATCATGACAGGGCCAATCTTGCCTTCACGGACTAATTCATTGAACTTGAGGGCGATATTGACACGGCCCATACAGTCTTGGTAGAGAATCCGAGCCTGAGTTCCAACAACTAGCTGGTTCTTTTCTGCATCTCGGATCCAGTTGTAGTTGTCGCGGTCTTGGTAGCGGCGGTTAGGGTCAATCACTTCCATAGCTGCATGGTCGGTAGCGACTAGGTCTTCGTGTTTACCGCTCAGACATACCCAACGGAAAGGACCATAACCATAGTCAAAGAGCATTGGGCCCATGATATCTTCTACATAAGATGGCCAAATGAAGCCGTCTTTGTCGTCAAAGCCATTCTTAGAAATTTCCTTGATGCCAGAGTCATAGACTGCCTTCATAAAGGCATTACCGTAGTCAAAGAAGTAGGTGCCGTTGTTAGTCAAGGTCTTGATCGCCTTGAAGTGACGTTCCAAGGTTTGGTCAACCAACTTAACAAAGGTTTCCTTGTCTTCAGCCAGGAGGCGAGTCCGCTCATCAAAGCTGATACCAGCTGGACAGTAGCCGCCGTCGTAAACATTGTGGCAAGAAGTTTGGTCAGACAGCAAATCAACATGGATATTGTTCTCGTTGACATATTCTAAGAGGTCTACGATGTTACCGTGATAGGCAATAGAAGTTGATTCGCCAGCTTCCAGAGCTTTTTGAGCTAGGTCGATTGCTTCTTTTGGACTTTCGGCTAATTGACTAATCCAGCCTTGTGAGTGACGGGTTTCAATCCGAGATTGGTCTACTTCAGCTATGATTGCTACTGCTTTAGCAATTTCAGCTGCTTTCCCTTGAGCTCCACTCATGCCGCCCAGACCAGAAGAGATGAAGAGTTTGCCAGTCAGGTCGCCATCATCAGCTACACCCAGTTTCAAACGTCCAGCATTGAGGAGGGTGTTGAACGTACCATGGACGATACCTTGAGGGCCGATGTACATCCAACCGCCAGCTGTCATTTGACCATAGTTGGTCACGCCCATTTCTTCTGCAATTTCCCAGTCCTTCATATTGTCGTATTCACCGACCAATAGACCGTTGGTGATAATAACGCGAGGTGCTTCTGGTTTGGATTTGAAGAGTCCGAGCGGGTGGCCAGATTCCACGACCAGGGTTTGATGGTCAGTCATGACTTCCAAGTATTTCTTGATCAGGTTGTACTGCATCCAGTTAGCGCAGACAGATCCAGTTTCTCCGTAGGTAACCAATTCATAAGGATAAAGAGCGATTTCAAAGCTCAGGTTGTTGTCAATCATAACCTGCATAGCCTTAGCTGCGGTACAGTTCCCTTTATACTCGTCAATTGGTTTACCATAAATGCGTTCTTTTGGACGCCAGCGGTAGCCATAAATCCGTCCGCGAGTTTTTAGTTCTTCCAGAAATTCCGGAATCACTTCCTCATGGAATCTCTTTGGAATATAGCGAAGGGCATTTTTTAGCGCAATTTCGGTTTGAGCTTGAGTCAGACGGAAGCCCCGGTCAGGTGCGCGACGGATGCCTTCTTGGAAAACCGTTTTTTCAGGTAATACATCGTCTAATTTGACGGTCATTGCTGCTGCAATATCTTGTTCGCTGTAGAATGACATGTTTATTTCCTCCTTGTAAAATAACTTAAGTTTTGACCTTATTTTATAACAGCGCCGTCAGTACAAAGTCAAGAAAATATTTCTAAAGATAAAAAATATCAATATATACAATATATAATGGTTTTTGACTATAATTTGACGATAGTGTATTATGATGAAAAGCAAATAAGTTGGAAAATGAAATGGAGGAACAAGCATGACTGCTGATTTACTATTAACTCACTTTAATCAAATCTTCTGTCCCAAGGACCTCGGGCATCCCCTTTTTGGCGAGGAGATGAAGGAAGCTCAAGTCTTGGAGGACGGCTACATTGCAGTCAAAGACGGCAAAATCCTAGCAGTTGGCAGCGGAGAGCCGGATGCCAGTCTGGTTGGACCAGATACTAAGATTCAGTCTTATGAGGGCAAGATTGCCACACCTGGCTTGATCGACTGTCACACTCACTTGGTCTATGGTGGCAGCCGGGAGCATGAATTTGCTAAGAAGTTAGCTGGAGTCCCTTATCTGGAAATTCTTGCCCAAGGCGGCGGTATTCTCAGTACGGTCCGGGCGACGCGAGAAGCTTCTTTTGACACTCTCTATGATAAGTCTAAGAGACTGCTGGACTATATGCTGCTACATGGGGTGACGACTGTTGAGGCCAAGAGTGGCTATGGTCTGGATTGGGAAACAGAGAAGCGCCAGCTGGATGTTGTTGAGGCTCTGGACCGTGACCACGAAATTGACCTCGTTTCTACCTTTATGGCTGCCCACGCCGTTCCACCAGAATACAAAGGACGTTCTCAGGAATATCTGGAGCTTATCGTCGAGGAAATGCTGCCTCGGGTAAAAGCAGAAAATCTAGCTGAGTTCTGTGATATTTTCTGTGAAAAAGGCGTCTTTACAGCTGACGAGTCACGCTACTTACTTTCTAAGGCAAAGGAAATGGGCTTCAAGCTTCGTATCCATGCGGATGAAATCGAGTCTATCGGTGGAGTAGATGTTGCAGCTGAGCTAGGAGCAACTAGTGCAGAGCACTTGATGGTAGCGACCGATGAGGGCATTCGCAAGATGGCAGAAGCCAAGGTTATCGGCAATCTCCTGCCAGCAACTACCTTCAGTCTGATGGAAGATACCTATGCACCAGCCCGCAAGATGCTGGAAGCTGGGATGGCCATTACCCTGACTACTGACAGCAATCCAGGCTCTTGTCCGACAGCTAATCTGCAGTTCGTTATGCAGCTGGGCTGCTTTATGATGCGTCTGACGCCAGTAGAAGTCCTTAACGCTGTAACCATCAATGCGGCCTACTCAGTTAACCGTCAAGATAAGATTGGCAGCTTTGACACTGGCAAGCAGGCGGACATTACTATCCTAGATGCTAAGAATATCGACTATCCACTTTATTTCTTTGCGACTAACCTGACCCATCAGGTTTATAAAGCAGGCAAGTTGGTTGTTGATCAGGGTAGAATCGTCTAATCTTACAGGTCGGTCCCATTTCCACTTGATGGCAAAGATTTTCTTAGAAGTTCAATTGTTGATTATAGAAAAAGCAGATTTGTGTTCAATAAAGGTCGTGGCTTAAACACCACGACCTTTCTGTTTTTTATGAGATTAAGACATTGAGCTGGTCTCTTTATTATCTACCCACACACTGCGCGTAAAGACCATAGAGAATAATGCCAGAGCCACAAAGATTGCTCCTACATACCAGTAGGGCATATCCAGTGTCGTGGAGCGACCTGATAGGTTGACGATGCCACGAAAGAGCATACCTGCTACCATAATGGCTACAGCTGAGTTCCAGAGATTAAGGCTGAGCCGAGATAGGTTGGGAATCATTTTCATGAAGAGCAGGAGGAGGATGCCGCCTGCTAGAGGAAGGGCAAAGAGATAGTGCATGTGGATAGATGTTTCCCCGAAGCTGAAGGATTCATAGATTCTGCTGAAAGCAAAGAAGAAAATCGTTAGCAGGATGTAGGAAAGAGCTGTTTTTTTGAAACGTTTTTTGCTGGGATTAGTAACCGATGTAGACAATGTCACTCACCGCCCTTTCTGAAATATTTCCGTTGGTGGTAGGCTTGTTGATGACCTGACCGTTGAAGTACATAGTGGATGAGCCGCCGCCGTCAAGGTTATAGGCGGTCTTGACGCCATAAGATTTCATGACTTCAGCCATTTCATAGAGGGAAAGTCCCTGACTTTCTGAGGTGCGCCCGTCTGAAACGATGATGATATAGTGGTTTTCGTCAATGATACCGATAGCTGTCCGTGGATTGGAAGACATGGACTGGCCGACTTCGGACTTGGTATCAACGACAATCTCACCATTTTCTACAAGGGATGGGCCGAAGGCCAAGAGATTGACCACACCGTCTTTGACCAGCTGATTGGCAGAGACTTGGTCTTCATAGATGATTTTGAAGGAGCCGTCTTTGTAAATAGCCAAATCACCATTGCTGGAGTCTTCTCGGACGGTATCGCGGTAGACGACGCCATTGCGGATGACATAGCCGGTTGTGTTGGCTCCGTAGTAGTCGCCATTAACCGCTAGGATAGCATTGTTGTTGGCGGCCGTTTCCGAAGTTTTGGCGGTGACATTGTTTCCGTAGGTGTTTTGGGCAAAGGCCGTTTTCAGGTATTCCGATGAGCTGACGGTCACATCGGCGATGTAGACTTGGGTGTTGCTGACGGTCTTTTCAGTTAGCGTGACCGAGATGTTGTCGTCTGAATAGCTGGTATCCGTCACAGTTGCTGTTTCCGCAGCCTTGCTGGCAGTCTCGGCATTGGACGACGAACTTGCGCTTGAAACCGTGGAAATGGTCTCTGCGATGACAAAGGTTTTCAGCATGGAGTAGCTGAAAGAAGCTGTCAGAAGCAGCCCGAAAATGGAGGCATAGGCATAGCCTTTCTTTAAAAATTTCATGATGCGGTGTGTGTCCTTTCCTTAAAAATAAATCTCTTTTGGACCATCCAAGAGATGGTGAAGAGCAGCAACCCGACGATGATTTTGACAATCAGAAGATTGAGCCCAAAGACAGCGTAGAAGAGGCGAATCAGCAGTGTATCTAAGATAAAGAGCACCAGAGCTAGGTTGAAATAGCCAGTGCTTGTCTTGAGAATGCTGTCGTCGTTCTTAAAGACCAGTTTTTTATTAGTCGAGTAGTTGAAGACCGAGCTGGTCACGCGGGCAATCCCATTGGCTAGGAGAATTCTCAGGCTGGTCGGGGCAGCAGCTAAAAACAAGAGAGCCAGTGCGTAGACAATGTAGTCCACGACGAAACTGCTGAGAGAAGTCAGGGCGAATTTGAAAATATTTTTATAAATCATGAGTCCATCCCGAATCGGCCGGAAGTGGGAGCCTTCATTGTCATTGATATAGATCGTCTCAATGGGCACTTCCAAAATTGGATATTCCTTGGTAGCTTCTAAGAGCATGTTCATTTCATACTCATAGCGCTGCCCCTCTACCTTCAGCATAAAGGGAATCATATTGGTCGTAAAGGCTCGTAAACCGGTCTGCGTATCGGAAACCCCCACCCTAGTCTGGAGCTTGAAGAGAGCCCGAGTCAGGCTGTTACCGAAGCAGCTGCGTAGAGGCACTTTGCCATTAAAGGCGCGTGCACCCAGAATCAGCTGATTGGGATGTTCAGCAGCCTTGCTTGCCACCCGGAAAATATCCCAGACCTTGTGCTGGCCATCCGCATCTGCTGTGATGACTGTTCCGTATTGACCCAGAGACTGGATGTAGGTGAAGGCAGTTTTCAGCGCTTGCCCTTTGCCTTGATTGTTCTCGTGATGGAGGACAGTCGCATATTGTTCAGCCTTTTCAAAGACTGTCTGGCGCTTGGCTGAGCTACCGTCATCGATGACAATGATATGAAAATCGCTCTTGCTCTGAATTTTTTGAATCAGTTTAATCAAATTATAATCGGGCTCGTAAGCCGGAATCACTAGATAGTCCATATCCATACCTCTTTCTTAGATGATTTGTAGAAAGTATACAGATTGCGGCTTAAAGCTAGCTGATATCAGTTATCTTTAAGAAAAAGTTAAATCTTCTTTAAGGAAAAGGCGAGGAAATTGTTTCTCAGGCCAAAATAAAAAAACTGAGAGTGGGACAGAAATCGGTAATTCATTAGAATTCAATTTCGTCGTCCCACCTCCGCACAGTTGAGTAGGGCTGTAAAAGCTGATGAAATCAGCCTAGTAGAGCCCACTCAACCACTGCGTCTTGCTCGACAATCCAAAGACAATTGAGAGGCTAGGACTTTTGTCCTAGCCTCAGCGCTTTGTTTAATAACGTTTTTCCTTGGGCCAGGTGCTCATTTCAGCAGTAGCTGTAAAAAGCACGTCTGTGGATGAGTTGAGGGCAGTTTCGCAAGAGTCTTGGATGACGCCGATGACAAAGCCAACGCTGACGACTTGCATGGCCAGATCATTTGGAATGCCAAAGAGGCTACAAGCCACAGGAATCAGGAGAAGCGAGCCTCCAGCCACTCCAGAAGCCCTGCAGGCAGAAATGGCTGCAACGATACTGAGCACCAAAGCTGTTCCAAAGTCTACCTGAATGCCCAGTGTATTGGTCGCTGCAAGGGTCAGTGTATTGATTGTCACCGCTGCTCCTACCATGTTGATAGTGGAACCGAGTGGGATAGAGACGGAGTAGGTTTCAGGATTGAGGCCCAAGTCTCGACAAAGTTTCATATTAACAGGGATATTGGCAGCAGCACTACGGGTGAAAAAGGCAGTGACGCCACTGATTTTAAGCAACGCCAAACCAGTGGATAAGGATTTTTTCGAAGAACGATGGAGACGATCAAGGGATTGACGACCAGAGCGACAAGAACCATGGAAGCCAATAGTAGGAGCAAGAGCATGCCGTAGCTCTTGAGCGCCTCAAATTCTTTGCCAGAAATGGTCGTGTAAACCAGCCCTAAAATACCAAAGGGAGCCAGATTGATAATCCATTCGACAATCTTTGAAGTAATATCTGCCAGTGTTTTCAAGAGTTCTTTACTTTGCTGACTGGCCTCTCGCATGGCCACCCCAAAGACAACTGCCCAAGACAGAATTCCGATATAATTAGCCTTAATCAGGGCGTTGATTGGATTATCGACAAGGTTGAGAAGGAGATTGCTCAAAACTTGGCCGATGCCTTTCGGTGGACTAACTTCCGAGCTGGCTGCGGTCAGCTCAATGGTTACAGGATAGATATAGTTGGCGAGGACGGCGACAAGGGCAGCCGCAAAAGACCCTATTAGATAGAGGATAATGACGGTTTTCATGTTGCTTTTCTGCCCTTTTTGGTGCTGAGAGAGGGTATTGGCAACGAGGGTAAAAACGAGCAGTGGTGCGATAGCTGTTAGACCGCCGACAAATATTTGTCCCAGTAGGCTAATGGCGCTGGCTTGTGGGAATATGAGAGCCAGCAGGGCGCCTGTGATAATCCCGATAGAAATCCGTTTGATAAGATTGGCACGATTCCAAGCAGAAAGAATTCGATGAAACATAGTAGATTCCTTTCTAAAATAAACTGCTTTCCATTACACGCTAGAGGTCGTATAAAATCAATGTTTTTTAGTATTCACTATGCGGAATAAGGCTGCTTTTCTGCCTATCTGTCGCCCTTTGTGGTATAATGAATAAGATTTTTGTATCTCATAGGAGGAAAGAATGACAGCTAATGGGAATGTTTTTACGCGCTATTTCCAGCAATTTGACTGGTCAGCTATTCTGGATGATGTGTTTTCGAAATTCGTCTCCTTGGTCTTTTTGTGTTTACTATTTTGGGTGGCTAAGAAAATTCTCCATCTCTTTGTGACTAGACTGATTGCGCCATCTTTGAAATTATCTCGGCAGGATGAGGCTCGACAAAAGACCATTACACGTCTGATTGAGAATTTGCTCAATTATACCCTTTATTTTCTTTTGTTCTACTGGATTTTATCCATTTTGGGAATGCCGGTCTCAAGTCTTTTGGCTGGGGCAGGGATTGCTGGTGTAGCCATTGGGATGGGGGCGCAGGGCTTTCTATCTGATCTGGTCAATGGTTTCTTTATTCTCTTAGAGCATCAGTTGGATGTAGGGGACAATGTTCGCTTGACCAATGGTGCTATCAAGATTGCAGGAACCGTTGTCAGCGTTGGGATTCGGACTACGCAGGTACGTGATGCGGACGGGACTCTTCACTTTGTGCCCAACCGGAATATCACCGTTGTCAGCAATCTTTCTCGTGGAGATATGCGAGTTCTGATTGATATTCCTATCTATGCTGAGACGGATTTGGATGAGATTTATCGGATTATCGCCGCTGTCAATCAGGAAGCTGTGCCACAACATCCAGAGATTATGAAGGAGCCTGATATTCTAGGCCCGCAGATAGCTGCTAATGGCCAGTTTAATTTTCGGGTCAGCTTGACAGTAGAGGGCGGCATGCAGACCAGTATCTACCATATTTTTTACAGACTCTACCATGAAGCCCTGCTAAAAGAAGGAGTGGCTTTGCCAACATTTGCCCCTGTCACAGGAAATAGTGGTAAAGCTTAGCTAGACGTGGTCAGGGAAACAAAGACAAACAAGATCTATTGAAAATAAGGTTTCTAATTACTAAAAGAGGCTGGGACGAAAGTCCCAGCCTCTCAATTATCTTTGGATTGTCGAGCAAGACGCAGTGGTTGAGTGGGCTCTACCAATACTGGCTTTAGGATCGCATCAGATCTTCCCTCTTGTCAGGCTCTCCTTTTGGGTGTATAATAGGAAAAAGTATTTCTATACAGGAGGTTATGATGAAAAAGAAACCGATTTATCTCTACGTCTTACTGGGGTTAGCAACGGCTGGCAGCTTATGGGGGCTTGTGTCGAAGTTCTCCTCTTCTAATGATGCAGTGGAATCCTTGCTTAAAGGCATGGAAGAGCCAGTAAAATCTCAGTTTGCAACTTATTTTAGCAAGAGTGCTGAACTGTCAGGTTCGCTAATAAGTAATGTTTTCTTTTATGCTAGCCTGCTTCTTTTGATAGCAGCTTGGTTCTTCGTTTTTAAGAAAGACATCTTTAAAGCAAATCTTATTTACATTACTGATATTCTCATTGGACTGATTGGGACAGCCTATAGTTATGTTGCAGCTAAAGGAATTGCAGCTTCTTCCTTTTCAGATCCAACATTACTATCGTCTCAGATGTTGGGGCTGAATATGAGCGTCGGCTTCTCCGTCGTTCTTAGCCTCATTTTCCTTTCTATCGTTGTCTTCAAGCTTATCAAGCAGCAAAAGGAAGCTGAGACTGCAGAAGTAGCTGAAGAAGAATAAGATTTGACAAATAACATTTACCTGCTACAATCTAGATGGGCAGATAAATGTTGTTTTTTAGAATGGAGCAAGTATGAAAGTTTCCTTAGTCTATATCAGCTTGAGCGGCAATACAGAGAGTTTTGTCCGTCGTTTGAGTGACTATTTGCTAGAGCAGCATCCCAGTCTAGAGATTGAAAAAATCCACATCAAAGATTTGGTTAAAGAGGGACGGCCTTTCTTTGAAATGACCAACCCTTTCATCGCTTTTCTACCGACCTATCTGGAAGGTGGCAATGGTCTGGATAATGGCGATGTCGAAATTCTCACGACGGATGTGGCCGATTTTATTGCCTATGGGCAAAATGCCAGCAAGTGTTTTGGAATTGTTGGAAGTGGCAACCGTAATTTTAACAATCAATACTGTCTGACCGCTAAGCAGTACAGCCAACGTTTCGGTTTCCCAGTTTTAGCTGATTTTGAAATGCGTGGCATGTTGGGTGATATCAAAAAGGTCGCTGGCATTATTGAAGAATTGTATGGAATAAAAGAATAAATAAAAAAGCCGTTCAGTCAACAGTTGTTGATTGAGCGGCTTTTGATTGTATTATTGGTTCGCTTGCTCGCCGACGATAGTTTCGACCAGCTCTTTTGAATATAAAATTCCTAAACGGTAGTTTTTGTTAACGTAAGCAATAAGGTCATTTTGGTTTTCACTAGTGGCCATTTTTTCTTGGAGTTCTTGTCGAAAATGATCACTTTTTAGGAGTTCCTGCTGCAGCAAAATCTGCAACTTTACCTTTTCTCTTTTGTTGTACAAAAAGAGAATGACCAAGCTAAGGACAACTAAAATATAAGCAGTTTCATTCATAAAATATCTCTTCCTAAGAAAACCTCCCAAAACTGGAAGGTTTGTGTAGGGTTACATTTTTTCTGGAGCTTCTACACCAAGCATGCGGAGAGCTTCCTTCAGTACAACAGCAGTGGTGTAGCTAAGAGCTAGACGGCTGTAGCGTTCAGGAGTTTCGTCCAAGATGCGAGTGTGAGCATAGTATTTATTGAAGGCTTGAGCTAGACTGATCGCGTATTTGGCAATCAGAGATGGCTCAAAGTTATCAGCTGCACGTTTAACTACGCGAGCGAAGTCTTGGAGCAGTTTGATAATTTCCCAACTTTCAGCATCGTTGAGGTTGTAGTTGGCATCAAGACTTGGCTTGAAGTCTGCTTTGCGCAGGATAGACTGGATACGCGCGTAGGCATATTGCACATAAGGTCCAGTTTCACCTTCAAAGGAAACCATCGCTTCCAAATCAAAGTCATAACCATTGCGGCGGTCAGTCTTAAGGTCGTAGAATTTAACGGCACCGACACCAACTGCATGGGCAACAGCTTCTTTGTTTTCCAGATTTGGATTTTTCTCTTCAATTTGAGCTTTTGCACGGCTGATTGCTTCTTGCAGAGTTGGTTCCAGAAGGATGATGTTCCCTTTACGTGTTGAAAGTTTTTGGCGATTCTTCGTAACCAGACCAAAGTCCACGTGAATCATGTCATCGCTCCAGTCAAATCCCATTTTCTTAAGGACAGCCTTGAGCTGACGGAAGTGGTTTGATTGTTCTTGACCAACGACATAAACGTTCTTGACGAAGTTGTAAGTGCGTGCACGATACATAGCAGTGGCAATATCACGGGTGATGTAAAGCGTAGCACCGTCTGATTTTTTAATCATAGCTGGTGGCAGGTTGACATCATCCAAGTCCACAATGCTAGCGCCTTTTGATTCTTTCAGGAGACCCTTGTCTTCCAGAATTTTCACGGCCTCGTCCATCTTGTCATTGTAGAAGGCTTCTCCATTTAAGCTATCGAATTCAACGCTGAGCAATTCATAGATGCGGTTAAATTCAACAAGACTTTCGTCACGGAACCATTGCCAGAGTTCTGTTGCTTCTGGATCGCCATCTTCCAGTTTCTTGAACCAGAGGCGGCCTTCGTCGTCCAAGGCTGGATCGTTTTTGATTTCAGCATTGATGCGGACGTAAAGTTGCAAGAGTTCATCGATTGGGTTGGCTTCAACAGCTTCCTTGTTGCCCCATTTCTTGTAAGCAACCATGAGGAGACCGAATTGCTTGCCCCAGTCACCTAAGTGATTGATCTTGATGGTATTGTAGCCCATCTTGCGGAAGATATTAGAAAGAGCATCCCCGATAACAGTCGAACGCAAGTGACCGACAGAGAAAGGTTTTGCAATGTTAGGGCTGGAAAGGTCAATTGTGATATTTCCGCCATTACCTTCGTTCTGTTGCCCATAGTCAGCGCCTTCTTTGATGACTTCTTTGATGACTTGATCAGAGATTTTAGCTTTGTTGAGGAAGAAGTTGACATAAGGTCCAGTTGCGACAACTTTTTCAAAATGACTTGGGTCGATCTTTTCAGCGATATCCGCAGCGATAGCTTGAGGAGCCTTGCGTTCTACTTTAGCAAGTGAGAAAGCTGGGAAGGCAATGTCTCCAAGATCGGAACTTTTCGGCTGTTCTAGTAGGTTAGAGATAGCGGTTTGGTCCAAGCTGTCAATAACTTTGGCCAATTCGCTAGCGATTAATTGTTTATTATCCATATTTGCTCCTTTGGGTCTTTTGTTACTATTCTATCACATTTTATGAGGAATCTTCAATTTTTTTGGTATAAGATAGATTTTTTGATATAATTGAGAGTATAAATATTCAGTCAATGAGGTCGAGTATGAGAAAGAGCGAGCGTCATCAACTTGTCAGAATGATGATCAAGGAAGAAAAGTTAGGAACACAAAAGGATATTCAAAAAAGATTGGAAGACGAGGGGATTTTTGTGACCCAAACAACCCTCTCGCGGGATTTAAGAGAGATTGGCTTGACCAAGCTGAAGAAAGACGGGCAAGTCTATTATGTGCTGGCTCACGAAGCAGAGGAATTGGATCTGGCTGGATTTCTGGCCAGTCATGTTCAGGCAGTTTCTAGAGCGGAGTTCACGCTGGTTTTCCGTACAGGACTGGGCGAAGCGACGGTCTTGGCAAATGTGGTAGATGGTTCGTTGGATAGTCGTATTTTAGGAACCGTTGCAGGGGCCAATACCTTGCTGGTGATTTGCCGGGATCAGGATGCCGCTAGAGAAATCGAGACGAGTGTCAAAGAAGGCATGGAATAGCCAAAAGCTTAGAATTGACGGAGAGGTTTGAGACGGAAGTCCTGACCTCGTTTGTTTTTAGAAAGGATAGAGATGGCAGTAGAAAAGTTATCGCCAGGTATGCAGCAGTATTTGGATATCAAAAAGGACTATCCAGATGCTTTCTTGCTCTTTCGGATGGGGGATTTCTATGAGTTGTTTTATGATGATGCGGTCAATGCCGCTCAGATTTTAGAGATTTCTCTCACCAGCCGAAATAAAAATGCAGAAAATCCCATTCCCATGGCCGGGGTTCCCTATCATTCGGCTCAGCAATATATTGATGTTTTGGTCGAATCAGGCTATAAGGTAGCGATTGCGGAGCAGATGGAAGATCCCAAGGAAGCCAAGGGAGTTGTCAAGCGGGAGGTCGTTCAAGTTATCACACCGGGGACAGTAGTGGACTCCAGTAAGCCGGACTCTGCGAATAACTTTCTGGTGGCTCTGGATTACTCAGACGGCCTCTATGGTCTGGCTTATATGGACTTGGTGACTGGTGAGTTTCAGGTGACCAGTTTAGAGGACTTTAGCTTGGTCTGCGGGGAAATCCGCAATTTGAAAGCTAGGGAAGTGGTGCTGGGCTATACCTTGTCAGAAGCTGAGGAGCAAGTCTTGGCTGGACAGATGAACCTTTTACTGTCCTATGTACAGACGGCCTTGGACGATGTCCAGCTGCTGGGCGAGGAGCTGTCTCCTATGGAGCGTCAGGCAGCGGGGAAATTGCTGGAGTATGTGCACCGGACCCAGATGAGGGAGCTCAGCCATTTGAAAAAGGCCCAGCATTATGAAATCAAGGACTTTCTGCAAATGGACTATGCCACCAAGGCGAGTCTGGATTTGACAGAAAATGCTCGTTCGGGCAAGAAGCACGGCAGTCTTTATTGGCTGATGGACGAGACTAAGACGGCCATGGGCGGTCGCATGCTGCGCTCTTGGATTCAGCGCCCGCTGATTGATGAAGCGCGAATTATCCAGCGACAGAATGTCGTTGAGGTTTTTCTGGATCATTTCTTTGAGCGGAGTGATTTGACGGAGAGCCTCAAGGGAGTCTATGATATCGAGCGGCTGGCTAGTCGGGTTTCTTTTGGTAAGACCAATCCCAAGGATCTGCTGCAGCTGGCAGCTACCCTGGGCAATGTGCCTCAGATTAAGGCTATTCTGCAAGGGATCGGCAGCCCGCATCTAGTGCCTTTGATTGAGGGCTTGGATCCTATTCCAGAGTTGGCGGGCTTGATTAGCTCAGCTATTTCACCGGATGCCCCCCATATCATCACTGAGGGAAATATCATTCGGACCGGTTTTGATGAGACTTTGGATCAGTATCGGCTTGTGCTGAGGGAGGGGACCGGATGGATTGCAGAGCTGGAAGTCAAGGAGCGTGCTAACAGCGGCATCAGCAATCTGAAGATTGATTATAACAAAAAAGATGGTTACTATTTCCACGTGACCAATTCCCAGCTGGCTCATGTGCCTAGCCATTTCTTCCGCAAGGCGACCCTGAAAAATTCGGAGCGTTTCGGAACGGAGGAGTTGGCCCGAATTGAGGGGGAGATGTTGGAGGCGCGTGAAAAATCTGCTAATCTGGAATACGAAATTTTCATGCGGATTCGCGAGGAAGTTGGCAAATACATCCAACGATTGCAGGCCTTGGCACAAACACTAGCAGCTGTGGATGTCCTGCAGAGTTTTGCTGCGGTGGCAGAACAGCAGCATTTGGTGCGTCCCGTCTTTACTGCGGAGCGCCGTCTACAGATTGAAAAAGGCCGCCATCCTGTTGTGGAAAAGGTCATGGGTGCCCAAAGCTACATTCCAAATAGTATTCTGCTGGACCAGGAAACGGACATTCAGCTGATTACCGGGCCAAATATGAGCGGGAAATCGACCTATATGCGCCAGCTGGCGATCATCGTCATCATGGCACAGATGGGATCTTATGTGCCTGCTCAGTCTGCCAGTCTGCCAGTATTTGACGCGATTTTCACGCGCATCGGTGCAGCGGATGATTTGGTGTCTGGCCAGTCCACCTTTATGGTGGAGATGATGGAAGCCAATCGGGCCATTCGACAGGCCAGCGAGCGTTCGCTCATCCTCTTTGATGAGCTAGGCCGTGGGACAGCGACTTATGATGGGATGGCGCTGGCTCAGGCTATTATTGAGCATATTCATCATTATACTGGAGCCAAGACCCTCTTTGCCACCCACTATCATGAGCTGACAGCCTTAGAGGATAGCTTGGAGCATTTGGAAAATGTCCATGTGGCAACCTTGGAAAAGGACGGACAAGTGACTTTCCTGCATAAGATTGAGCCGGGTCCGGCTGACAAGTCCTACGGAATTCATGTGGCGAAGATTGCCGGACTTCCTGAGAAATTACTGGAGCGAGCGGATAGCATTTTGAGTCATTTGGAGAGTCAGGATACCGGTCTAGACTCAGAGCTTCCTGCTGAATCCAGACCGAAACAGCCGCAAGTGGCGGAGCAGATGTCTCTTTTCGCAGAAGGAACGGAAAATCCAGTCCTGAATGAACTACGAGACTTAGACATCTATAACATGACTCCCTTAGAAGTCATGGCAGCAGTGGCTGAGCTCAAGAAGAAGTTGTAAACACAAAGAACGAGGCTGGGACAAAAGTCCTAGCCTCTCAATTGTCTTTGGATTGTCGAGCAAGA
>ERZ772909.205-NODE-205-length-40010-cov-11.659367_pt1 | contig 40010 bp, 28 predicted proteins | sample MGYA00511137_ERZ772909 | MGnify/ENA primary metagenome ERZ772909 (study PRJEB29015, sample SAMEA2738095) | human oral metagenome | biome: human oral; feature: human-associated habitat; material: saliva | place: China | collected 2270 ... | reverse complement strand
CAACCGTTTCCTTGAAGTGTGGTGGGGGTGTTTGGTCCTTGTTTAGGGGGTCGGCGCCCCCACCACTCTTTTTTTGTTTGTGGTCTTGAAGATCGGGCTTTGTAGGGGGTGTGTTAGGTTTTCTAACACACCCCCCACTTTTATGTTCCCAACCCGTCGGCCGTAACGGCCGACTTTTACGATTTAAAGGCAGCAAAGCTGCCTTTATACTTACGGGCCACCCTTATTAGGCCCCATTTAAACTCATCCCTTCAAATTCAAAGGCATACAGATGTTTATTACCGGCCTAGTCCTAGCTATTGCTGCAGCGCTCATTCACGTGCTCATCTTCAAAATGGAATCCATTTCCTGGACCAGCGAGAAAACCCTAACCACCTTCAATATGAGCCCCCAGCAGGCCGCCAACACTAAAGAGATGGCCTTCAACCAAGGCTTCTACAACCTATTTCTAGCTATCGAAATATTCCTAGGCGCCATCATCTACTACACCGCCAGCCACGCAGTAGGCCTAAGCCTAATGTTCTTCGGGACCGGCTCCATGCTGGCTGCAGCCGCACTGCTATTTATCACCAGCCCAGATAAGCGCCCAGCTGCCCTCAAACAAGGTACCACCCCACTACTAGCCATCATCTTCCTCACCCTAGGTATAGTTCTGGTATAGCGCCCGAGGAGACCCTGGCGTTGAGTAGACCATGGCGTCTCGCGTGGCCTGTGGCTCGCAGAGTTTAAACTGCGGGTCTTTGCCGCTAAGTATGGGTATCGTTCTGGTATGAGTGAGCCAGACGCCGTCGCCGTAGAAGACAACCGCAGCAACTGGGAACGTATGCGGGCCGGGCAGCTATACCGCGTAGACCCCACCGATGCGCGCTTTAGTGAAATCCCAACCCGTAGCGGCAAACTCCTGGAAGAATACCGCCTAGCCTTTATTGCTGGCGACAAAGATCAGGCAGACACCCTGCTGCGCCAAGTGTTGGGCGACGTCGGCCAAAACGTAACTATCCGACCCCCGCTAGCAGTCGACTACGGCTGCCACATCAGCGTAGGCAGCGACGTATTCATTAACTTTGGGCTAACCGCGCTGGATGTAGCCGACATTGTCATCGGTGATTACTGCCAAATTGGCCCTAACGTGCAGCTGCTAACCCCCATCCACCCGTTGGATCCGCCCACCCGTAAAAGCGGCTTAGAAGGCGGCAAACCCATCACTATCGGTAACAATGTTTGGCTTGGTGGCGGAGTAATCGTCTGCCCCGGGGTCACCATTGGTGACGACGCCGTAGTGGGGGCAGGATCGGTAGTGGTTAAGGACATCCCGGCCGGCGCCGTCGCCGTAGGAAACCCAGCCAAAGTAATCCGCAACTTGTATGAGAACTCCGGCCACTAGGGCAGCTAAAGCAAAGCCCAGTAGGCTGGTAAAACCTCAGCCAGCAGGGCCGCTAGAATCCCGCCCAACAGGGCCTTTATGACAAAGGGATTAAAAGCGCAGAAAAGATTAAGCAGCACCGGGTCGGAGAGCGCCAGTCGGCGCGTAGGCCGCTCGTAGCGGCAGATTTTGGAGCCCGGGGCCCGTCGCGACCCGATGCCGGCCCCAACTCTACACGGTTACTCGTCCAAGTCCAATCGATAACCCACGTTACGCACGGTGCCAATGAGATGATCATGCTCACCGCCAAGCTTGGCGCGTAAACGCCGCACATGCACATCCACAGTACGTGAGCCGCCAATATAATCCTCGCCCCACACGGCGTCGAGTAAAGCCTGACGGGTAAGCACCCGGCCCTGGTTAGCAGCCAAATACTTAAGCAGCTCAAACTCCTTATAGGTCAAATCCAGGGTTTGGCCGTGCAGACGTACCGTGTAAGCGTCAGTGTCAATCACAATGTCACCAACTTCCAGGATTGACTCATCGCTAGAACCACTAGAGCCAGAATTACTGTCTGCAACCACGTTAGACTCCAGCAGCCGCAACCGGGCCGCTAACTCCGCCGGAGAAGCAGAAGCAATCACAAAATCAGCAATCCCCCAAGAGGAAGTCAAGGCCACAGCCCCACCCTCCTCAATCACAGCCAGCACCGTATAGTCCATGGAGGTGGCCAGCAGTTGGCATAGGGGCCGCGCCCGCAACAAATCCGTGCGGGCATCAACCATTACGACGTCGGCATTTTCAAGCGCCCCATAAGAATCAGGCTGGGGCGGCAAAACCTGCACCTGGTGTTCGAGAAAAGCGATGGCTGGCAGCACGGCACTGGCCTCAGGCTCGTTGCTAAGCATGACCAGCCTCATTTGCTTCCTCCTTAAAGTACTGATACCCCTAATGCGACACCAGGCACAAGTTTACGGCCTTTTGGGTGGTTAAGGTGCATGTATCGGCAGCATATGGGACGATTCAAGGGTGACTAATTCGCCTGCGCAATCAGAACCCCTTGCCGCACCCGCCCAGAACCAGGTTTCCGGGCGTAAGCGGACACGTACCAGCGTGAAGGAACAGGCCGCGCGCCGCTACGGGACCCAATACCACACCAGCGACGGCGTTGTGGAAACCGGTCTGGTGGACACTGCCTGGACGCGTCTGGCGATGGCTGGGGTTATGCCGCTATTGCTGGCCCTAACTGCCGTATCCCCGTTCTGGGTTACCTGTCTGCTGGTGTGTGGCTTGGCGGTGTGTTTCGCTCAAGGCTGGCCGGCATTGATTCAGGCCGAGCACGACAATGTCACCGGTATTTTCCTGGCACTATTTGGGATCGCCAGCGCCGTCACGCTCACCCTAACCGACGAATACGGTGACGCCACCAAGCTAGCTGGTATTGGGGTGCTGGCAGTATTTGCCCTACAAATGCGTTCCGGAGCCCACGAAGGCCTGCTGGAAGAACTATTTACCTCCCTGTCCGGGGTGGTGGTGCTGGTTTCCGGGGCTGCCTGGTGTGTGTTCTCCTCCGGCTTGGCTGCCTCTAGCGTTATTGTGCCCACGGCTGTGGCCCTGCTGATTGGGGCTTCGCTGACGGTACTGGAGGTGCCCGCGTGGGTGCTAGAAATGCTGACGGTGATCATCCCGGCCCTAACCAGCTGCGCCGTGGCCGTGGCCCTGGCCCTGGCTGGCTTCTTTGGTCCCTCCCACCAGGCTGTGGATACGGCCCTACGTTCCGGGGCGGGCTGCCTGGTGATCGGTTTCGTGGCTGGTTTGCTGATGGCAATCGCTAACCGTGTGCTGTGGACCCACCGCTGGGTGCCCGGCGGTCGCGCCGCCATCACTTCAGCTGTACTGCCGGTGCTGGCTGTGGGCGCCCCCACCTACTACATTGCCAGGGTGATGGCCGCTTTCGTGGCTGGCTGACTTTCTTTCGTGGCTGGCTAACTTTCGTGACCAGCTAGCTGGCTGACGCGTACACTGGCCACGTGGCTTTTACTTTTCCTGACGATATTTCTCCCGATCTTTACCCCCTAGCCTGGCTGCTAGGTAAGTGGCGTGGCTACGGCATTCTTACCTACGGCGAGGATGTTCCCGAGCAGGCGGTGTATCAGGAGATGAGCTTCGAGCACGACGGCGGTCCCTACTTGAAGCAGACCATCACTATCTGGACCGTTGACTCCACCAAGAGTGAGAACCTCGACTTTGAAATGAGCGGCGCTGAAGGTGCCAGCAAGATCACCCCGGCCCAGGTGTGGTCCACTGAAACCTCTTACTGGCGTCCGGTGGGCCAGTACAAGCCTGAAGCTCCTGAATCTGCCTCCGGCCCGGTAACTCCCATCACCAACCTGGAAATCATCAGTGCCGACCCGGCTGGTCACGCCGCCGTATGGGAAGGCGCCGTGCAGGGGCCGCGCATTGAGCTAGCTACCACCAGCGTGCAGCGCAGCGAGTTCTCCGCTGAGCTAGAACGCATGACCCGCATGTACGGCCTGGTTAACTCTGAGCTGATGTGGACCCAGGACATGGATGCTTTTGGCCGTAAAGAGCTCAAAACCTATGCCTCTGGCCGCCTCAGCCGGGTTGAAGACGAGGCCCAGCAAGAGCCTGAGATGGGCGCCGCCCTAGGCGAGCGCGCTGACGAGCCCAGCGCGAAGTAGCTTAAACAGCTATGGCTTTTGCACCCGAACACTTTGGTAACCCCCTGCGTGAGCAGGCGCTACTGGCCCAGGGGCAGGCTTGGGCGTGGCTTAGTCGCGACGTCGTTGAGGTAAGCGGCGCTGACCGGCTCAGTTACCTGACCACCGTCTCTACTCAGGTGCTAACCGACCTGGAAAACGATGGTCAGAGCCGCCAGGTGCTGTTCCTGGACGCTAACGGACATATCCTCTACGCCGCCTTGGCCGTGGCCGCTTTAGTGCCAGCCCAGGCTGAGCAAGCAGCCCCGGGTGAGCAAAGCGTGCTGCTGCTGGTGGATGCCGGCTGCGGTGAGGGGCTAGCCCAGTTGCTTAACTCGCGTCGCTTCATGCTGCGCGTGCAGGCCCAGGTGCGCCCAGATCTGCAGGTAGCTGGGGCTATCGGTGACGGAGTGCAAAAGCTGGCCGGCGTCGTCGAAAATCTAGTAACCACCTGGAGTGACCCCTGGCCGGGAATCACCCCCGGCGGCAGCACCTACTTCACCGGCACGCGCCATCCCGGCGCCAACTACCGCGCCGGCGGGGTAGTAGTGGCCCGCGAAGCTGGGCAGGCGGCTCTGGGCCGAGAGACAGTCCCAAGCCAAGCGCCAGCGGCAGGCGAGTTAATCCAAGCCGGAGACTTAACCCAAGTGGGGGAGCTGGCCTGGGAGGCGCTACGCATCGAGGCCGGACTGCCACGCTGGGCGCGCGAAGTGGACGCCCGCGCCATCCCCAACGAGCTAGATTGGTTACGCACCGGCGTGCACCTAAACAAAGGCTGCTACCCGGGCCAAGAAACCATCGCCCGCACGGTCAACCTGGGTCGGCCCCCGCGTCGCCTAGTGCAGCTGCAACTAGCCGGCTGGCAGGGGCAGCTACCTGAGGTAGGTGCGCGCGTATATCTGCCCGTTGGCGACAACCCTGCCGGCAAGGTGGTGGGTGCGATCACCAGCGTGGCGCGCCACTGGGAGCTGGGCAATATCGCCCTGGCCCTAGTGCGTCGAGGCGTGCCCGCACAAGCCGAGCTGGCGGTAGATCTGGAAGCCGGCTACGAAAGCGCTAGCCAAGAGCTACTGGTTGATCCCGCAGGTAAGGCTGAAGCTTCCCCCAGCCAGCGTCCGGGCCTGGGTTTAAAGCGACTGCGCCCTGAGCATGGCTAGCCCCATAAAACGCAGCTTAGCCGTTAGACTCAGTCAAGAACTTAAGTGAGGTATGTATGAGCGAAATCCTGGCCTATGTGGCCTTTTATCTAGGCCAATTCGTAGTCATAGTCAACATTGCCTTGGCTATCAGTGCGTTTTTGATTATCGTCTGGGCGCTACTAGACACCCTGGTACGTCCGGCTAACCTATTCCCGGCTGCCTCGCGCCTAAGCAAGTCCGCTTGGATCGGGGTGCACATTGGGGCGGGCTTGGCCTGCGTGGTTTTGGGCTGGTACTCCTTCTTCGGCATGATCGCGGTGGCCGCCTCGGCAGTGTACCTGGCGGGGGTGCGTCCCCAGCTGGCGGCGCTGGCCCCGGCCCGCGTGCGCTCCAAGCTGCGCGTCATTGACGATAACGACCGCAACAAGTGGCGTAGCTGATGCGGGCGGTTATCCAGCGCGTTAATCACGCTGCAGTTAGTGTTGACGGCCAGGTGGTGGGCGCTATTGACCGCCCGGGCCTGCTGGTTTTAGTGGGGGCTACTCACGACGACGGCGCCGCCCAGGTGGCCTTAATTGCCCGTAAAATCGCGGACTTGCGGCTGCTAGAAGGGGAGCTGTCAGTAACCGATGCTGCCGCCCCGGTGCTGGTGGTCTCCCAATTCACCCTTTATGCTGACACCCGCAAGGGGCGCCGCCCCAGCTGGAACCAGGCGGCCGGGGCTGATGTGGCCGAGCCGCTGGTGCAGGCTGTGGTTGAAGATCTGCGCTCGCGGGGGCTTGAGGTGGCCACGGGCCAGTTTGGGGCCCACATGGTGATTGATATGCAGGCCGATGGGCCGGTCACTATTGAGCTTGAGGCCTAAGCGAGGTTTGCGCTTTGCCTCATAGCGGTATGGCGGCATAGCGGCATGGCGGCCCCCGGATGGGCTTAAGTGACTTAAGATCTGCAAACTGGATCTGCAAACTAGAGGGAGCCCGGCGGTGCCAGGCTCCCTTGCATAGTGGCGCCAATGATGGGCCTACGGCCACTTGGGTGCGCCGCCCAGCCTGCTTATAGGCAGGCTGCGATTACCGTGATGGCAATTAGCGCTGCTAGTAGCAGTGCTCCGTGCTTGTTAGATGCAGTGGACTTGAGCGTGCTGGGCCCGGTGGCCGGTTCCAAAATCCCGGTGATGCGGTCGATGGTGGCCAGCCAGATGAAGAACAGCACGAAGCTGACTGAGGCTGCCCACAGGGGCATTGAGGGAGAAATGAGCCACGTTGCTCCGGCGCAACCTAAAGCCAGCAGGGCGCTTACAAGTTGTCCGTCAGAAACACGGTTGTGGGCTGCAAGCGTTTGCTTGACGATGCGCATGTGTATACCTCCAGTTAGAGCGCGGAACCTGAACAGTTACTAAGCGCGTGCAAATATTGTAGTCTAAATGTGCTATTTTTCATAGAGAAAATAAGTATTCACTACTTGACAGAAGTGACCTGCTATATTTAGCTAAAAAAATCCTAATTCCCTAGGGAATTGAGGTTTTTTATGGAATCGCGCGGCAAAGTATGCGTCATGCACCTATGGGGGAAGGCTTAGCTCCGGCCCGCTTGCCCTTCCGTGGCGCTTGCTTGCCCTTCCAGTGGGGGCGGTCCTCCCAGTTTTTAGGGCGCCTTCTTTGAGGCGCCAAGATTTCGGGACATCGTATGAAATACTCGATCGGATTACTTGGAATCCAAATAAAGCGTGGCGTGAGTAATGGTTTTAGCTGACCTGAGTCGGCTAGGCTCAACTTTGCATATGCCGCGTGCGAAACCGCTAGACCGCTTTATAGGAAAGCGGGATAGCCTTAAGCCATACAGTTATCGATGGACCTGCCAAGGAGCAGCCCCGAATGTTTGAACGTTTTACGGACCGAGCTCGCCGCGTCGTCGTCCTAGCCCAGGACGAAGCGCGCGCGCTCAACCACAACTACATTGGCACAGAGCACCTGCTACTGGGCCTCATCCACGAAGGTGAGGGCGTAGCAGCCAAAGCTCTAGAGTCAATGGACGTAACTCTAGACAAGGCACGTGCCCAGGTAGTGGAGATTATTGGCGAGGGCCAGTCTGCCCCTAGCGGTCACATCCCCTTCACCCCACGCGCCAAGAAAGTACTTGAGCTCAGCCTGCGTGAAGCCCTACAACTAAGCCACAACTACATTGGCACTGAGCACATCCTGCTCGGCTTGCTGCGTGAAGGCGAAGGTGTGGCAGTTCAGGCTCTGGGTAATCTCGACGTCGACCTGGCAGCCCTGCGTCAGGCGGTAATGCAGCTGCTCAGCGGCTATGACGCCAAAGAAACCGTGGGGTCCGGTGCCTCTTCGCTTAAGGAGGGGACGCCGTCGGGAAGCGCCATCCTAGACCAATTTGGCCGTAACCTGACCCAAGCCGCCCGCGAAGGTAAACTCGACCCGGTAATTGGCCGCTCCAAGGAAATGGAGCGCGTCATGCAGATCCTTTCGCGCCGCACCAAGAACAACCCGGTACTAATCGGTGAACCCGGTGTAGGTAAAACCGCTGTGGTGGAGGGTCTCAGTCAGGCCATTGTGCATGGTGACGTTCCCGAAACCCTGCGCGACAAGCAGCTTTACTCCCTAGACATGGGTTCGCTGGTGGCCGGCTCGCGCTACCGTGGTGACTTCGAAGAGCGCCTAAAGAAGGTGCTTAAAGAAGTACGCACGCGCGGTGACATCATCTTGTTTATTGACGAGATCCACACCCTAGTTAGTGCCGGCGCGGCTGAGGGCGCCGTTGACGCAGCCTCCATCCTCAAGCCCATGCTGGCCCGTGGCGAGCTACAGACCATTGGCGCCACTACGCTAGAGGAATATCGCAAGATCGAGAAGGATGCTGCGCTAGAGCGCCGTTTCCAGCCGGTGCAGGTAGAGCAGCCCACCATTGAGCAGGCCATTCAGATCCTCAAGGGGCTGCGTGACCGCTACGAATCCTTCCACCGCGTCATCATTACCGATGAAGCCATCGAAGCGGCTGTTAAGTTCTCCGACCGCTACATCAATGACCGCTACCTGCCAGACAAAGCTATTGACCTGGTTGACGAGGCTGGCGCGCGCCTGCGTATCCGCCGCATGACCGCCCCGCCGGAGCTACGCGAAATTGATGAGCGCATCGCTGAGGTTAAGCGTGAAAAAGAAAGCGCCATTGACGCTCAGGACTTTGAGCGCGCCGCCGCCCTACGTGACGACGAACGCCGCCTAGGCAGTGAGCGTGCCGCCAAAGAGCAGGCCTGGAAGAATGGCGACCTAGACCAGGTAGCCGAAGTGGATGAAAACCTGATCGCTGAAGTACTGGCCATGAGCACCGGCATCCCGGTGGTTAAGCTGACTGAGGCTGAATCCACCAAGCTACTTAACATGGAAGCCGAACTGCACAAGCGCATTGTGGGCCAGAACAAGGCCATCGAGGCGCTGAGCAAGTCCATCCGCCGCACCCGCGCCGGACTCAAGGATCCCAAGCGCCCCGGCGGTTCCTTCATCTTCGCCGGTCCCACCGGTGTGGGTAAGACTGAGCTGGCTAAGGCTCTGGCTGAGTTCCTATTCGACGACGAAGACGCACTAATCCAGCTGGATATGAGTGAATTCGCCGAAAAGCACACGGTTTCGCGCCTGTTTGGTGCCCCTCCCGGCTATGTTGGTTACGACGAAGGCGGCCAGCTGACCGAAAAGGTACGCCGTCGTCCCTTCTCCGTGGTGCTATTCGATGAGGTTGAAAAAGCCCACCCGGACATTTTCAACTCGCTGCTACAGATCCTTGAAGACGGACACCTCTCTGACGCTCAGGGGCGCGTGGTTGACTTCAAGAACACGGTGATCATTATGACCACCAACCTGGGCTCTAAGGACATTGGTAAGTCGGTAGCCACCGGTTTCCAGTCCACCGAGAGCGGCACCATGGACTACGAGGAAATGAAGGCCCACGTTAACCGTGAGCTCAAGCAGCACTTCCGCCCCGAGTTCCTCAACCGTGTCGATGACCTGATCGTCTTCCCGCAGCTGAGCAAGCCCGAGGTGCGCCAGATCGTAGACCTGATGATCGCCCGCCTCGACAAGCGCCTGGTAGAGCAGAACCTGTCCATTGAACTGACCGACGCCGCCAAGGAGCTGCTGGCCGACCGTGGCTTCGACCCGGTGCTTGGGGCTCGCCCGCTGCGCCGTGCCGTGCAGCGTGACATTGAAGACGCCCTCAGCGAGAAGATCCTGTTCGGTGAGATTGCTAGCGGCAGCCACATCCTGGTCGATGCTCAGGGTGAAGGTCTGCTGGGTGAATTCACTTTCACTTCCATTCCGGGCGCCGCCCGCCTACCCAAGGCCCAAGACAGTGAACGCTCTGAAGCGGCACAGATTGAATCTGCCAAGTTAGAGGCGGAAGGTGTCTGACCTTTAAGCTGTCTGAAGCTAACGCATCAGGCCTGTTAGAACGCTAATGCAACGAGGGCCGCCCCCGCTAACGGGGGCGGCCCTAGTTATTTTGGTTGGGGGATTGTAGTGCTATTTGTAGTCTTGCGCACACAAAAAGCTTTAACGTATTTACAAATATTGGCCTGTTTGAGGCATAAAAATTTGAATTTAGGCCATAAGTCACATTAGGATTTTGTCGGTGCGTGACTTCCCGTCACGCCCCGCATGGTAAGGCAAGCATCGACAAGAAGAAGGCGAAGATGCCCAAGTACGTATACATGTTCAGTGAGGGTGACAAGGACCAGAAGGATCTGCTCGGCGGTAAGGGTGCAAACCTGGCTGAGATGACTCGCCTGGGACTGCCGGTGCCTCCTGGCTTCACTATCACTACTGACGCTTGTCGCGCATACTTGCACGACGGCGCTGTTCCCCCGGAGCTAGCTGTACAGGTAACCACCGCGCTACGTCGCGTAGAAGAAGACCTAGGCCGCCAGCTAGGCGACGCCGAGGACCCGCTGCTGGTGTCGGTGCGTTCGGGCGCCAAGTTCTCGATGCCGGGCATGATGGAAACCGTGCTCAACATTGGTCTAAACGACCAGTCCGTTGAGGGCCTGGCCAAGGTAAGTGGCGACGAGCGTTTCGCCTGGGACTCCTACCGCCGCCTAATCCAGATGTTCGGTAAGACCGTGCTGGATATTGAAGGCGAATTCTTCTCCTCCGCCCTAGACGCAAAGAAGCTAGAAAAGGGCGTCAAGCTGGACTACGAACTGAGCGTAGACGCTCTCAAGGAACTGGTAGACCAGTACAAGCAGATCGTTAAGGAACACGCGGGTATCGACTTCCCCCAGGACCCTCGCACCCAGCTAGACATGGCCTCCGAGGCCGTGTTCCGCTCCTGGAACACCGAGCGTGCTCACATCTACCGTCGTCGTGAGAAGATCCCGCACGACCTGGGCACCGCCGTCAACGTTTGCACCATGGTCTTCGGCAACATGGGCGAGACCTCCGGTACCGGTGTGTGCTTCACCCGCGACCCCTCCACCGGCCACTCCGGTGTCTACGGTGACTACCTGGTCAACGCCCAGGGTGAGGACGTTGTGGCCGGTATCCGCAACACCCTAGCGCTAGCCGACCTTAAGGACATCGACCCTGAGTCCTACCGTGAGCTGCGCGCCGCCATGCGCAAGCTGGAGACCCACTACCGCGACCTATGTGACATCGAGTTCACCATTGAGCGCGGTAAGCTGTGGCTGCTACAGACCCGTGTCGGTAAGCGCACCGCTGCCGCCGCCTTCCGTGTAGCCAGCCAGCTGGTTGACGAAAAGCTCATCACCCTGGACGAGGCTCTCACCCGCGTTACCGGTGAGCAGCTAACCAAGCTGATGTTCCCGCAGTTCGCCACCGATGTAGAGCGTGAGCTGCTGACCAAGGCCATGCCCGCCTCCCCGGGTGCGGCGGTAGGTGGCATCGTCTTCGACAACGAAGAGGCCGTCTCGCGCGCCGCTGAAGGCCAGAGCGTCATCCTGGTTCGCCGCGAAACCAACCCCGACGACCTGCCCGGCATGGTTGCCGCTGACGGTGTGCTCACCGCCCGCGGTGGTAAGACCTCCCACGCCGCCGTCGTCGCCCGTGGCATGGGTAAGACCTGTGTCTGTGGCGCTGAAGAGCTAGAGGTCGACGCCGAAGCCCGCACCCTAACCGTTAACCGTAACGGCAAGCAGGTTGTGCTGCACTCCGGCGACGTAATCGCCGTAGACGGCACCACCGGTGAAGTATTCCTAGGTGAGGTCCCGGTAGTTGACTCCCCGGTTATGACCTACCTGCGTCGTGGCCTGGACGAGGCCCTCTACCGCGCTGAGGACGCCGACACTCGCGAGCTGGTTGCCAGCGTGCACCGCCTGATGCGTCACGCCGACGAGCGCCGTCGCCTGCATGTACGCGCCAACGCTGACACCCCCGACGACGCCCGTCACGCAATCCACCGTGGCGCCGAGGGCATCGGCCTGTGCCGTACCGAGCACATGTTCCTAGGTGAGCGCAAGCAGTTCGTACAGGACCTGATCCTGGCCCAGACTGACGAAGAGCGCGAGCAGGCCCTGGCCGCGCTGCTGCCGCTACAGAAGGGTGACTTCGTCAAGATGCTCGAAACCATGGACGGCAAGTCTATGACCGTGCGTCTGATCGATCCGCCGCTGCACGAGTTCCTGCCTGACCTAACCGAGCTGACCGTCAAGGTGGCCCTGGACCGCGAACGCGGCACCCTGGACCCGGCTGACGAGAAGCTACTGGCCGTGGTACGTAAGAACCACGAAGCCAACCCCATGCTGGGTCTGCGCGGTGTGCGTCTGCTGCTGACCATGCCCGGCCTGATCGAGCTGCAGGTGCGCGCTATCGCTGAGGCCGCTGTGGAGCGTCTACGCGCCGGTGGCAGCCCCCAGCCCGAGATCATGATCCCGCTGGTGGGCTCGGTACGTGAGCTACAGATCGCCCGTGAGCGCGCAGAGAAGGTGCTGGCTGAGGTTAGCGAGCAGTCCGGCTACGAGCTCGACTTCCCCATCGGCTGCATGATCGAGCTGCCGCGTGCCGCCATCAGCGCCGACACCATCGCTGAGGAAGCTGACTTCTTCTCCTTCGGCACCAACGACCTGACCCAGACCACCTGGGGCTTCTCGCGTGACGACGTCGAGGGCGTGTTCTTCGGCCACTACATGGACGCCGGTATCTTCGGTACCTCCCCGTTCGAGACCATCGACGAGCGCGGCGTGGGTCGCCTAATGGAGACCGGTGTTGAGCGTGCCCGTAAGACCAAGGCTGACATGAAGCTGGGTGTATGTGGTGAGCACGGTGGTGACCCCGACTCGATCGACTTCTTCCACCGTCTGGGCATCAGCTACGTGTCCTGCTCTCCGTTCCGCGTGCCGGTGGCTCGCCTGGAGGCTGGCCGCGCCGCTGTGATCAACGGCTGAGTTTTTAACTTCAGTTAGGTGACCGTCGTCCCACGGGGCGGCGGTCACCTATCTTTTGGTGCTAATGGCACATATTTCGCTTTAGCGTTGGCTGAACACAGGCTGCCCCAGTGTTTAGGAGTGTGAGATGATAAGGACGGTCAGGAACCTAGAGATGAGGCAAACGTGGCGATTTTTGAAATCCGACAGGGAGCGCTAGTTCCGGCTCAGCTGGGCGGGGTTGCCGACGAGTCCGCACACCGTCAGGCCCTTGATCTGGTGCGTGAACAGGTGGCGCAGGTGCTGCGTAGGCCGCTGTTTACGGTTGCCTGGAAACAGCTGGACGCTGGCCACTCGCTAGTGGCTATTGACGGCTCTGGCCAGGTGGTGGCGGTGGAGCTACTACCTAAGTTGGATTCGACCACGGTTGTGGCCGCCATGGGCCGCCTAAACGCCACTTCTCACCTAGGCTGGGCGGAAATCGCCAGCCTATATCCGGCAGGCCCCACCGCTTTCCAGAAGGATTGGGCGGCTTTCCGCGAAACCATGCCGGCGCGTATTAACCCCGGCCCGCGTTTGAGCATTGTGTCTCCCTCGATTTCCCCTGACGTGCTTTCTTCCTTGTCGGTGCTCAGCGACTCTGGCCTAGAAGTGTTCTCGCTTTCGGTGCGTGCACTTTCTAGCGGCCGTAATTTTGTGGAAATTGACCGTATTGACTCTCACCACCTGCCTGTGACCGCTAAGCTTTTGCCCGCTGGCGACCCTATGGATGAGGGTATTGAAGTGGTTAAGTCTGAGCCTGCCTCCGCACCTACTGCCGCTGCCCCTTCAGCTACCACCCCGTCGGCTCCTGCGCCTACTGCTGGCGCCCCGTCGGCTCCCACTCCCGCCGCTTCTCAGGCCCCGGCCGCCTCTGCGGGCGCTTCTCAGGGTGCAGCTGCCTCCCAGAGCGCTGGCACCCCTGCAGGCTCGACGACGCCGTCGTCGCCACTGTCTCGACGTAGCCGCCGCGCTCAGCGGGCAGCTAACCAGTACAGCCCCCACGCTCCTACGGCAGTTTCCCCGGCCGCTGTGTCTCCGTCAGCTGTTTCTGCCCCCACCCCGGCCCCTAGCCCGGCCGTAACCCCCGGCTACCGTCAGTCTGCCCCCTCGCGTAACGGCCAGCCGGTGCGTGCCACCCGGGTACGGGCCCGGGTGACTGGTCAGGGGCGTCTATCACGACGTGACTCAGGCCAGTCCACGGTTTCGCGTTCGCACCCCAGTGGTGAGGACTCGCGTCTAGCTTTGAATGCCCTGGCCTCTATTTTGAGTGAGCCGGTGCAGATCACTTGGCAGTCAGTAAATGAAGGAATCTTCCACACCGCTCAGCTGCGTCCAGACGGCATGATTAGGGTTTCTGACGGGACCAGCTTTGACGAGCCCGGCCAGGCGGCCCGCCACTGTGAGCCGGCCAAGTCGGTTGATGGCTGGGATGTGTGGCGTTTTGGCGCCGACGGCCCCAGCCTGTATGAGTCGCTAGAAGAACTGATCGCCGCCGCCGAGCGCAGCCCGCGCCGGCCGGGACGCCCAGTGCGTTCACGGCGCCAGGGCCACTGAGCTATTTGGCCGGATTGATTAGAGCCTGCCAAATAGCTAGCAGCCGCGCGGTAAAGTGCGGTGGGCGGCTGGGCTCGCTAACCGGGGCACTAGCCGGGGTGAAATCTATAGCCGTGTAACTGGCTAGCCAGTGATCTACCTGGGCCACCACCTGGTTGCGAACGCTGGGGCGTGAAAGATAAATGTCATGCACCGCGTCAGCAATGCGCAGCTGGGTGATGCATTGACCCAGCTCATTGGCCCGCGCGCGAGTGCGACGTACATCAATAACCGTGTCCTTATCGCGTTCAGGCAGGTCCCCATAGCCAAACGTGAGGTGCGAGCGCTTAGAAGTGAGCACTAGCAGTGGGCAGTCAATGTTTAAGCCGCGACGTACATGCTGGTGGCCAGCCATGATGGCACTAGCCCAACCAGCTTGAATATTGGGTAGTTTGCGCCATTTCCAATTCCAGTTAGTTTGCCAGCCGCTGTAGTAAGGATCAGCCGGGTCAGCCCCTGCAGGTAGCGGGCCTTCTTTAGATTGATCCCAGCCGTCATAAAGTTTAAAAAATGAGTCACCTTCAACCGGACCTAAATCATTAGCCACCTGGGTAGGAATGATTACAGCGTGCGGTGTGGCCTGGGCTAGACGGTGAATAACCGGTGTAGAAACTGAGCGGAACTGGGGTGTGGTTTGCAGTTCTAACCAGGGAGAGTTCAAAATCAGGCCAGCTAACTGCCCCGGGTGGTGATGCGCCCACAGGCAGGCAATCAGGCCACCGGTTGAGTGACCCAGCATTAACACCGGCAGCTGGGGGTGAGCTCGCCTAATAATTTCTAAACTAGCGTCTATTTCCTCGTCATAAGTTTCTAGCCGAGTACACCAAAATGGGATCTGCTCTGGTCGTAGCGAACGCCCGTAACGGCGCAGATCAAGCGCGTAAAAAGCGCCCCCCAGACGTGCATATGAGCGGGCCATACCGGGGTTTAAAAAATAGTCATTCCAGCCATGCAAGCTAAGCACCACAAAGCGGGTTTTATCCGGTTGGTGATGCATATGTGGATCAGAAAACGGCTCATGGCGCACCAGGGTGGCTACGGGGCTGTCACCTTCGCCGTCGTCGGCTAAAGGCAAAGTGTAAGCGCTAAAACCGGGGCCAAACATATCCGGGCCCCACTGGTCGGCCGGTGGGGGAGTGTAAGGGGTTACCTGTAGCTGCCAGTCAATAGCAGCGGGGGAGTCGAAGGTTTCCACAGCACGATTTTCCACGGCACTATTTTGCAATATCTGCCTCTGGACCTGGTTAGCTTGTGAAACTGGCTGGCCAGCACTTGCCCTATCACCTCTGGCCCTGCGCGGCGGTAAATCGTTTGCCTACACAGGGATATGTGCCCTGATCGCTTCTGGCGCCGCGCCCGCTCGCACACTGGTAAAGCTCTTAACCTAAAAGTGCTGGTAACAGGCGGTAAACGGGCTAGGGATGGATAATAGTAGCGACAATTGTTGCTTCTAAAAGAATAAAGGAGGCTTCATGCGATCGCTGGTTTCCCTAGCGCTAGCAGGGGCCCTCGCCTTAAGCGCTTTAGTTCCATCCGCTTTAACCCCCAAGGTGCAGGCGGCGGAACAAACCCCTGAGCAGATCCTGGCCAAAATGAACCTGGACCAAAAAGTGGGTCAGCTACTGTGGACCCACGTTTACGGTGACAGCGCAGATGACACTACTTACGCTAGTGACAACCAAGCCATTTTTGGCCCTGGCGTATCCACCCCGGCCCAGGCGGTTAAGAAATACCACTTAGGTGGCGTGCTTTACTTCAACTGGGCCCACAACTTCAGCTCTGAAAAAACTGATGTAACCAAGGTGGCTGCCCTATCCAACGGTTTGCAGGCTGCCGCTAAAGCTGACGGCAACGTGCCGCTAGGCATCACTATCGATCAAGAAGGTGGCATGGTTTCGCGCGTAGGCGCCCCGGCCACAATCTTCCCCGGCAATATGGCGCTCGGTGCCACCGGCAACCAATCGCTGGCCTACAGCCAGGGCCAGGTGCTGGGCTGTGAAATGCGTTCGCTGGGGATTAACGCTGATTTTGCCCCGGTTTTGGACGTTAACACCAACCCCAACAACCCGGTTATTGGGTTGCGCGCTATCAGCGATGACCCCAACCTGGTAGCCCAGCTAGGCGGTGCCCAAATCCAAGGCATCCAAAGCCAGGGCGTCTCTGCCACAGCCAAGCATTTCCCTGGGCATGGAGACGCTGACACCGACTCCCACCTGGGCCTGCCGCGCGTAACCTACTCGCGTCAGGTGCTAAATCAGCATTTAGTGCCCTTCAAAACGGCTATTAATGGCGGCGTCGACATGATCATGACGGCCCACATCGTCGTCGACGCTATTGACCCAAACCTGCCGGCCACCCTATCTAAGCCGGTACTTACCGGGCTGCTGCGCCAAGAGCTGGGCTTTACCGGGGTGATCACCACTGACGCCCTAGACATGGAAGGGGCCCAGCTGGCTGTAATGACCCCCGCTGAGCAGGCTAAATACAAGGAGCTCAAGAACAAGGAAGACAGCGCCAAACAAAAAGCCGATAAAGACCCAACTCAGGCGGACTCGGCGCGTGAGGCCTCAACGGAGTTTAAAAACTTCCTGGCTCCTATTCGCGCACGGGTAGCGGTCAAAGCCCTGCAAGCTGGCAGTGACATTTTGCTAAATACTAAGGATGCTGCTGCAGTAGTTGACGGGGTTAAAGCTGCAGTTAAAGACGGATCGCTCACTAGCGCGCAAATTGATCAGTCAGTTTTGCGCATTTTGAAGTGGAAGCAAAAGCGCGGAGTGCTCAAAACTGAGCCGATCGACGCCGCTAGCGTGCAAGCTAAGCTGGGCACTGCGGCTAGTAGGGACGTGGCCAGCCAGATTGCGCGTAACTCGGTTACTTTGCTGCGCAATGACGCTAACAAGGCGCCCTTGGATGCGGCCAAGGGTACGCGCGTGCTGGTGGCCGGCAGTTCCTGGGCTAACCCGGAGCTATTGCCTGAGCCCCTTAGGGCCGCCGGTTTCAGTGTGGTTTTTACTCGGGACCCCGACGCTAAAGAAAATCCTTCCGACAGCGAGATTTCCGCTTGGGTGCGCCAAGCAGCCAATGTGGATACGGTGATTTTTGCTAGCTACGCCCCTGGCGCCCAGCAGTTCAAAGCCATTGATGCGCTGGTGGCCACCGGCAAGCAGGTGATCGTCATTAACACCAGCTTGCCCTACCCCCTGGCCCGTTACAGCGGCGGGGGAGCAGGCCCGCAGGTGGTGGCGGAGATTTACGCCAATAACTCGGTGGCCTTGGCGGCTGCGGTAGATGTGCTTAGTGGCAAGGCTAATGCGGTCGGTAAGTTGCCAGTTAGCGTGCCCGGGGCTAGCGGGGTGGCTTATGCGCGTGGTTTCGGCCTGGGTTATGGTTCTGCCTCTGCTACCGCAACGGCGACGACGCCCGTGGCCACAGCCCTGGCTACGCCGGCTTTGGCTGCTACTTGCGGGGCGATTCCCACCGCAAAGTCCACTACTAAACCCAGTGCCAGCCTTAAAGCGGCACCTAGTTCCTCCCAAAGTCCTAAACGTGGCTTAGCTCATAGTGGGGTGGAAACGGGACTGTTTGCAGCCTTTGCGCTGACACTGTTGGGTGGTGGTCTGGCGCTACGTAGCCGCACCAGGCAGTGCTAGCAGCCATTTTGGGCTGTAAGTAGAAAAATTTGAGGGGTGGTCCGTTTTTGGGCTACCCCTCAAATTGTGCGAAACACCACTAAATAATAATTGAATCTTGAAGGAATGTTAAAACTGGTAACAATGTTGATTGTGTGAATTGTGATGAAACTGTTTCCTTTGGGGCTTCAGGGCATTAATCTAGGGCTAAATAAACCGGGGCTGTACCCCGCAGCCATCGCTCAATATCCCTAGTCATTGGAGTCCTCGTGAGTCAGAACAAACGATCACGCGCCTTCCGCAGCACGGTTGCTGTGGTGCTGGCGTCGATGGTGTTGTCCGCAAACCCCGTGGCCTTCGCAGATGGTCCCAGCCAAGACGACATCAACAAGTCAAAGCAGAAGGAAGCTAGCACTTCTGCTTCTATCGCTTCTCTGGAGGCGCGTTTGGCCACACTCAAGGCCAACACTGAAAACGCCACCATGAAGGCGCAGATCGCCACTGAGGACTATCTGCAATCCCTTGATGCACTAAACAAAGCCAAGGCAGCCACCGCCGCTGCGCGAGCCAAGGCCACGGCTGCCACCAAGCAGACGCACCAAGCTCGCAAAAGCCTCTCCGACGTCGTCGTACAGACCTACCAGGACGGCGGCAACCCCTTTGACATAGTCTCCCCCTACCTGACCGGGCGCTCACTGGGAGACATTGCCAGCCAGAAGGCCGCGCTGGACCGTGCGGGTGAAAACACTGACGCAAAACTGCAAAAAGTGCAGGCTCTGCAATCGGTAGCCACCACCATGGAAGGCATTGCCGCGCAGAAAGAATCAGCTCAGCGCACCGCCACGCAAAAAACTGAAGCAACCAAGAACGCTGCCCAAGCTGCCGCTAACGCCGCCCAGGCCGCCCAAAGCGAGGCCACCAGCCAGCGTGCTAACCTGATCAGCCAACTGGCAGCTCAGCGCAACACCACTGTGGCCCTGGAAACCCAGCGTCAAGAACAGCTTGAGCAGGCTGAGCAAAACCGCAAGAACGAGGAAGCTCGCAAGCAGGCTCAGCAGGCCGCCGCCCAGGCCAAGGCTAAGGAAGAGCAGGAAAAGCAGAACGAAGCTAAGGCCAAGGAAACCGCTTCGCCTACCCCCAGCCAGCCTGACCCTCAGCCCAGCCAAACTGCCGCGCCTGAGCCGGCCCCAAGCCAGACCACTACCCCTGAGCCGGCCCCCAGCCCCAGCGAAACCAGCCAGCCAGCTCCTGCTCCGGCCCCTGAGCCCGAACCTGCCCCCGCGCCCACCCCTGAGCCGGATCCGGAACCTGAACCCGACCCGACTCCTGCCCCTTCTGGTGGCGCGGATGTGGCTATCGCCAAGGCTTACACCTTCATCGGTGTGGACTATGTGTGGGGCGGCGAGTCCTACTCTGGTGTGGACTGCTCTGGTCTGGCCATGCTCTCCTGGGCAGCGGCCGGGGTGAGTCTGACCCACTCCTCACGCGCCCAGTACTGGGAAGGTACCCACGTTTCACTGGACTCCATCCAGCCCGGTGACCTGATCTTCTGGTCTTCTGACGGCTCTGCTGGGTCTATCTATCACGTGGCCATCTACCTGGGTAATGACCAGATGATTGAGGCACCCACCTTTGGGGTGCCGGTGCGCGTAACCGGCGTGCGCTACTCGGGCATCATGCCTTACGCCGTGCGCCTGTGAGTCTACAAACGCTGACCGTGCCGAGCGCGTAACCATAAACTTGTAGGCGGTACATGAGACCTGCAACCTTAAAATGTGCGTCTACAAAGTAAAAGCACTGTCCCCCTGGCCGTGGCCAGGGGGACAGTTTTATTCACAAGCTCAAGGAAAATGGGATTGGGGTGGGGATCAGTGGCCTTCGTGCTCACGCAGGCGGGCGAAGGAGCGGCGAATTTCTGCCTCAGCTTCTTCACGGCCTACCCAGTGGGCGCCTTCTACGCTTTTGCCCGGTTCTAGATCCTTGTAGACCTCAAAGAAGTGCTGGATTTCTAGGCGGTGGAACTCGCTAACGTCCTCAATGTCGGTACGCCAAGAAGCACGCTGGTCAGCTGCAGGCACGCACAGAACCTTGTCGTCACCGCCCTTTTCATCGCGCATACGGAACATGCCCAGTGCACGGCAGCGAATCACGCAGCCGGGGAAAGTAGGTTCTTCTAGTAGCACTAGGGCGTCTAGCGGGTCGCCGTCCTCGCCTAGAGTGTCGTCAATAAAGCCGTAGTCGTCCGGGTAACGGGTGGACGTGAACAGCATGCGGTCCAGGCGAATACGGCCGGTCTCATGGTCAATCTCGTATTTATTACGGTTACCCTTGGGGATCTCAATGGTTACATCGAATTCCATTTTGAGCTCCTTCCTCGCCCCGCAAAGCCAGGACATGTTTTAGGCTTGCAGTGGGTGTGTTTACTCAAGCCAGCCTGCCGATGGTAGGGCCGTTTGGTCCTAGAACTGTGTATAGCACTAGTTTGACTCATTAGCGCAGGGTTTGGGCAAATCTTTGCGATTCTCTTAGGTCTAGATGGAGTTTTGCTCTTAGGGGATCTGCTCTGTTGGAGCAAATTTGGGTGTTTTAGCTAGGTTGTTGATTGCTATCCCATGCAAGCTCTTAGCGATCCCTACGCGTGTTTGGTTGACTTGTAAGTATGTGTTGATCTGCCTGCAGTTTCCTACGAAGATGTATATGAAGTAACGAAAGGAAAATTATGGTGGAAGGCGGGCACCATATGTGGGAGCCTCAAATGAGACTACGGGTATCCCTGTTTGGGCCACTGCTGAGTTCTGGATGCGAAGTATTAATCTCAGGTGATGAGATACACAAAGCGCAGTTGTTTGATGCTGAGTTAGCTTTGGTAGATAACGCTACCGCTAAACGACGACATGAATTCGTGGAAACACGGCTTTTGGCCCATGAGGCTTTACAGCGTATCGGTCGTGATGGGCCAATTTTAAGAGGCTGGGCTGGTGAACCACTGTGGCCCTCGGGCATTGTAGGCTCTTTATCTCACTGCTCATCTTTATGTGTTGCTGTGGCGGTATCTTCAGAAAGTTGCCGAGCCTTGGGGGTAGATGTGGATGATTCAGATGAGTTATCCAACACTGTTATGAAATTTGTGTTCTCCTCAGAAGAGCTTAACTTGTTGCAATTGGCGTCCCCTGTAGAACGTAGGGCAGCATTCTGCGCGAAAGAAGCTGTCTCAAAGGCGTTATCCGCATTGGGTGAGACTGTGGATTTTCGTAAAGTGCTTGTAAACCTGACATCGGGTGGGACATTTACTGCTGTAAAGGGGGGTATTGCGTTACATGGTAATTGGAGATGTTACGGCCGACTGGTGTCTGCGATGGTTACAGTCCAATAGAGACTACTCAAAACGAGCTAAGTCCCCGAATAAGAAGTTGAAGTAAGAAAGAATAAGCTGCATCATCATCATCTACAGGTGTGTCATGTTCAGGGCGGGTCTCGAACTGTACGAAGCCGTGCACAGCAGACCAGATGGACCAAGCGATTAAGTCAGGCTCATCTTTACGGATCTTTCCGGCAACCTGGCCGTAGCGTATTAGCTCTGTCATAGAGTCCAGGCAGGCTTGGGCACTAGCGCCGGCATGCCAACGCCACAGCAGGGCATAGACTCCAGGCGATGCTTTAGCGTGCTGACGGTAGACCACTCCTGCGTCATATAGGCGTTGCAGGGGATCTGCAGTGGTGACGCGTAAAAGCTTTTCCCGCAGCTGAAAAAAACTCTCATCTATGAGGGTGTTAATGACAGCTTGCTTGTCACCTATATGGCGGTAGATACTGGCGGGGGACACCCCGGCTTTTTCTGATAGCAGCCGGATAGTGAAAGCTTCGTATCCGTCCTCTTCGATGATCTGTTTTGAGGCGTCAAGTATGAGTCCCCTGATTTCAGCGGTGGGGGTGCGTTGGTTCTTTGCAGTTTTCTGGTTAGTCATTAGATGCTTCTCCGCATTATCTCGCCACTACTGGTGGGCAGCTACTCTTCATGTAGGCCCTTGTGTCATAGCGTGGTTGGCATATAAGAAGTAAACCACAGTTTTGAATTATCTTCCTGTTTGGAAGGTGACGAACTCAGCTACATTGAGGTTGCAGATAGAGCGAGGGCGTTAGGAACTAAAAATGACTGGGTCTGTTGTCCGCTTTTATAGTCAGGCGTAGGAGATAAACGGTGGGCACAACAATGTGCGGGGCGAATGAATTTCCATATCGCCCCGCATGCAAAGTATGTCTCTTCAATTACTGGCTATGTCGTAGTGTTTTTCAAAGCCTGTAGTATGCGCTCCTTCTCTATGGGAGAATTGAAAGGTATTACAGCCCGGATGCGAGTGTCTTGTTTCATAGGTGCTACGGTCTTGCCTAACAGCATGGTAAGACAATCTGGGATAGCCTCACCCTGTATGCCAATCCAGGTGTCGTGTATCACGATATTGCTGGATGGTGTGTGCCTTGAACTAATTTCAGAATTTTTCTGTTGCTTAATCATTTGGTGTTGTAGCTGCCTGACTGATACATCTTCAAGATCCATCACTTCTACTAGCATGTTTCCTGCTTGCAGGCGAGAGGCCTGACTTTGGCTAGTTACAGCTTTTGCTAATCTGTCTGCATCAAGAAAATCATGAGGGTTTATCTCTGATGGATTGACGTAACTAATCTTGATTACAGCCTGGACTTGACTCTGATGCTTTTTTGCCCAATCCAGTGGGCGTAACATGATCAGTGTCGCTGTGGCTAGTTTAGCCGCATTTTGATCAATAAGATGGCTTGGGTTGGCGAATGAAGATCCGACTATCATGCCATCAGCTTCATGTTCTGCCAGTACGAGAGAAGCCATTTCAATAGATCTGGCGAAAGAAAATCGGCCGCCATCGATTACGCAGCTAGGTCCCTGGTAATCAAACATATTGGCTACTCGGCCTGAAACTATGTTGTCCATATAGCCAGGCAGTGCAGCTTCTACGGTGTTGCCTATTGATGTAAGCACGCGATTACTAAACCAAGTTTGTAGTTCGTAACGTAGATCGCTAGGGATTTCGGCATGGTCAATGGCGTGAAGGAGCTCGGGAAGACGTATACGTAATTCTCTACGGGCTCCTACTGCCAATCCTGAAGGCTGTCCGAGAAAGATGCCAAAAATCTCTTTAGAATCAGAGCCTAGTTCGTTCTGTAGATCCTTAGCCGCCAAAACAGCCAGTCTTTGAGCAACGTCCATGTGAGGCAAAAGTACTGGAGGGGTGCGGAAAACTTTCCAATCAGCCTCCATTGAATCCTCAAGCAGTGTACGTGGTGGATTACATTGTGTTTGAGCTACGCATTGCACTGCGAGGTATAGCACGTTTTCATCGATAGAATCTTTACGCCGTTTTTCGAGTTGGTGGTCCTCTGTGTACTGTTCAACAACTACTGACGAGTTAATACCTCCAAAACCAAAAGCGTTAATTAAAGCTCTGCGTGGATGATCTTCGGACTTTGGCCATGGAACAGGGACAGTATGCAACTGTAGAAGCTCAGGGTGCTCAGTTATTAGAGGGTGAGGTGTAGTAACTCCGTGGGTCGGCAAATATTGTTCATGCCTAAATGATTCCAACACTGAAAGCAGATTTGATGTGCCTGCCGTTGGGAAACCATGACCAATTAAATTTTTAATAGATCCTATAGACACAGGACTAGTGCGTTGTCCTGTCAACATTTTTATAATCGCCGTTAACTCGGAAGTGTCTCCGGCAGGTGTACCCGTTGCGTGGGTCTCAATATAGTCAATTCCAGCTGAGGTGATTCCTGCCTGCTCTAAAGCGCCACGCATTGCGCGTTGTTGGCCTTTAGGATTAGGGGCGTAAATTGCTTTTCCGCGCCCGTCACTTGTTGAATATGAACCTGTAATGACACCACTAACGGGGTAGCCGTGTTGTCTCGCATATGAAAGTGTGCATAGCAATACTGCTGCTGCACCTTCCGCAGGTACGAGACCACTTGCATTTGCGTCTAGCGGTCTTGCGGGCTCGTCACTCAGGCCGCCTATTTTGGCGAAACTAACGTTACCAGTAATAGACATGTTAGCCATTGCGCCAACTGCCATTACTAGCGGTTTTACGTGAGTGTGCAGATATCTGGCTGCAAGATCAACGATAAGTAATCCTGATGCACATGCACCATCAATCACTATGGGATCATTGGACATACCCAATAACTTTGCTGGAAGCTGTGCCAGGTCAGAAGGAGAATTCTTTGTTTCTGAAGCATTGTTACGAGTCAGAATCACAGAATCTATCGCGTGTTGAGTGGCGTCTAGAGTGTCTTTCCCTAATGTTTCTGTGCGCTCATTAAGGATCTCCCTACTTATTTCTGATAGAGCCTGATCTCCGAAAGCTTCATCAGCCAGCATATTGCCAACAAATAAACGACACTTAGTTAAGTCAGACTTATTGATACCGGCTTCAGTAATCGCTTGAGAAGCGGTGTCAATAATCATTTTCTGGGTACGGTTTAGGCGGGTCTCAGTCGAAGGAGAGGCATAGTTATCATAATTAGTGATAAAACCGCCAATACCGCAATAGGTCTTATCAACTGCACTACGGTCAGAATCTACGTAGTTGACGTTTGTACCCCAGCGCTCAGGTGCAGGTGGGTGTATTCCACTTTGACCTTCAACTATTGCATTCCAAAGTTCTTCAGGGGAACATGAATGCGGGGGGAGTATACATCCGCTCCCAATAATTGCAATTGGTTCAAAATCTGCCATCAGTACTCCTTTGAGGGAATGACACTGTCAGCTGACGTAATGATGTTATGCTTTTGTTCTACCGGACCTAGGAAAGTAAGTCGTACTTCGTCTGCTTGGCATAGTACATAGCCATTAGCATCAATAATTTCGATGCTAACGTTGACACCTTTCTCGTCTTCGGCCAGAAAAACCATCTTTCCATAGCATACTTCTCCAGCTGCCGGGCAACGGAACTGACGAGCACCATGGATCTGTACCGGCACTACGTGACGGCCCCAGCGTTGAAATTCTCGCATCAACGCCATTCTGCCAACGTTGTCTATCAATAATGGGCAACAGAGGAATTGTGGATTACGCACATCACTGAAAAGCCCTGGTACAGACGGTACAATAAATTCTCCTATCGCGCAGTTATCTCCAGTTAGGTTTGCCACACGCATATACCGGAAAGTCGGCCCAAAACTAATGAAATGTTCCGTCCTTGCATGGTAACGAGCAATATCGATAAGTGTCCCTTTTTCAAATAGGCTGTCTGGATTCCAATCTGCCTTATATGATTCGGGGGCTTTATCCAATAATTTGAAAGTAGCCGTTGAATGAGTGCGGTGGGGGATTAGGACCCGGCCATCTGGGGCCTTGAAGGTTGAATACAGTTCAGTTGTGATGACCTGACTACCCTTCCGGTCTGTGCGAAGGGCTTCGATAGTGATAGGTACTTCGTCGTTATCACGGCATTTAAGGAACGTTTTAAGTTCCAACTCTTCGAGTTCGACACCAAGCCGTTTCACATTAGATAGGCATGAAGCGGCTTCAATCTGAGTTTCTAGATGAAGTACTCCAGGAAAAGTCGTAACTCCCTTTACCCGGTGATCAGGCAGATATAGGTCACGATCATATCGAAGCATGCGATGTGCAACAAGCGCGTTTTCTCCCCGTTTATCAACGCTATCTAGCATTGGATAGTGCGGTTTGTCTAAGACGGTTCCCGCAGAGTCGATAGGTGAGGCTAGCTCCATATCCGCATCTAGTGAATCCAACTGTCCTTGTGGCTGATTTGAGCCTAATGCCCCCATGATCAATACCTCAGGATCTGCGGTTCCTAGTGCAAGCTCATCAAGGAAGAATTCTGTTCCTACCTTAACTGGAATATACTCCATTCCACGCTCTTGTTTCTGAACAGCAATTACCTGTGGGTGAGCTGCCATGCCTACTTGGCTCCAAGCTGACCATTCCATAGTAACGAATGGGATTTTCTGGTTAGCTGGCGTATTCATTGGAATCGTATGTGAAAGTGCAGAAAGTGTGGCTGCAGCAGCAGTGTAGTCTACCTGCCCGTCCATACCGAAGCGTCCAGATACTGACCCGAAGGAAATGAATGCGGTCAGCGACGGTTCGTCTTTAGTGGCCTGGTACAAGTTAATAAAACCGCCAAGTTTTACTGCGATACTCTTTTGGGTGCGACTTAATGTTTTACCAGGTAGCCTGCCGAACGATTCCAGTCCAGCAGCATGAACTACCAATGAGAGATTTCCCCATTGTTTACGAGCCTTGCGTACCGCATTGTCAGTAGATTGAGCATCTGCGATATCACAAGGAATATAATGTAGATTGCTTCGCGTGGATATAGCGGTCTTAAGGTTATTCGCCAAAGTGCGGATATGGCTTATCCTGTTATATTCCTCAGATAGCTCAATGGCTCCGAGCGAGGGATTATTCCTTTTAGATTCACGGAAGAAGTCAGCCTTTGCTTTATTCCATTCTTCTTCACTTAAGTGGAGCCAATCCTTCGCCTGAGGGTCATTTATGTCTGAGCGTCCAGTGATCACTACATTGATCTGTGGCTGTTCGTCAGCAAGAGCTTTTGCGCATTCCAAGGCAATACCTCGGGACCCGCCGGAGAAGAAGGCTACAGTCCCTGCTGGTAGCTGCTTTCTGATAGAGTATTTCTGCCTTGTTCCCAAGGGAATTACGCGAACCACATGACGGCAGCCATGTAGGTAGCCCATTTCGCAATCCTGATCTTGATAATAATGACGTACTTCGTCCAGAATAGCTTTCGGAGTGTCAGTATAAGAATCTACATCAAGGGTTTTGACTTTTAGATTATTCAATTCCTTGCCAAGACTCTTATAGAACCCTGAGGCTAATGTATCAACAGGATCGCCACTTCCTGTGGTTCCTACTCCTGAGACACCACCTGCGCCGGTGACTGACAACCACGCGATATTTCCCTCTATCTGTTCGATAAGCGGATAAAGAGACTGGGATAATTTAAATGTTTGTGCGTATTTCTCTTGGGCTGTGTCCAACCATGCATCTGTCTGCTCTCCGAATGCTGGACTGCTGCTATTTAGAGAGTGGCAATCCAAAATCATCTGGATCGTTCCGAATTCTGCAGTGGGATAACCTCCGCCACTAATGAGCTTGTCTGCAGTAATGGTGTGCATAGTGCGGAAAATAGGTTGGAGCGTTTGTTGGATAGAAGAATCCAATACCTGGTTACCAGATTGAATGAATAAGCAGGAAGAATTAGACCAATCGGTTACTCCTAAATCGATAGAGAGCGGTTTGTCGATGATCTGAGGGATAAACCGTTTCACATTAGAAACAGATTCACTAGAATGAAATTCTTCAGTGTTAGTTTGTTCTTCCTTTTGCAGCCTAGAACTAGCAGCTGCTTGTTTAATGCAGTCGACGATCTGACGTAGCGTGTGTGCTTGGGATAGATCCAGGGACTCAGGTTGCACGCCAATCTGTTCAGCTACTGTCCCCAGTGCTTGCATTTGTTTGACTGAGTCAATACCAAGATCGGCTTCAAGGTCCAGGTCTGGGCTGATGACCTCAGCAGGATAACCAGTAACCTCACAGATTGCATCTAGAAGTACATTCCGCAAGTCACTTGCCGTCACCTTAGAGGTATGAGGGGAAGACGTAGAAGGCTCAGGTGCAGCATTTTGTCCGCTTTCTTGTGTGTCATAAAGCCACTGCAGAGCCTGAATTCGATCAATGGTTTTAGCTCCACCATTGGGTCCGTAGTCAAGACCGAATACCTTTGCTTCACCACCACGTACTTGATCTGCGATTAGGTTGGTGATTATACGTTTGGGCCCCATGTCTACGAATAGCTTCGCCCCCATAGATAGGCAGGAAGTAACAGAATCGCGAAAGTCAAAGGGAGTAACTAATTGTCCAGCAAGCAGTTGCGGCATATGTTCTATATCGCTGTCTTGCAGGGGTCCCTGAGTGATCGTCGAGATGACCGGAATGTTAGGCTTACGCCATTGATAATTTTCCAACTTGCGCTTGAACTCCATTAGGACAGGCGAAAGTACAGGGCTATGAAATCCCACAGGGATTGGGAGTATAGAGCTCTCTATCGACTCGGCGGCTAAGCGTTCCGTAACACGAACGACCAAAGCTTTGACACCCGAAATAACAAGTTGTTTGTCGGAGTTGATGATTCCAATAGAAAGTGGCCCCTGACAGGATAACGCGGTTACGATGGCCTTGATTCTATGCATGTCATGAGTGCTACGTGGTAATACAACCGCCATCGCTCCGCGCATACTATAGGGAATAGAATCGATGGTTTCTGCACGGTCCATTACTGCTGATAAGCCATCGTCGAATGTAATGGCATCAGATGCGATTAATGCGCTGTATTCTCCCAAGCTGTGTCCCATGAGCATCGAAATGGGGATGCCGGCAGATTTAAGAACAGCGAACATGGCCAGAGAAGCCGTTACGATAGCAGGCTGCATGACTGTAGGCATAGTCAGGCGGCTGTCTTTTCCAGAATTTACTGTTGTAGAAAGGGGCTCTCCGTAGCGTTCTTTGTATAGGCTATCGGCTTGAGCTATAACTCGTTGGGCTTCTGGGAAATTAGACAGGTATCCTTGAAACATGTTGATGCTTTGACTGCCATGTCCAGGAAAACAAGCTGCAATATCAATGATGGGATTGTGGGGATCTTCCACTAATGCGTTAGCTAGCAGAAGACGATTCGCCATGTCGGTACTCATGATAGATATTTCTTTCTACTGTGGAAGAATGCTTTAGCTGTGTTTGGGCAGAGTGACCCAGCACAGCAGCGCGAATGCTAGAGACAAGCCAGAAGCAATCCAGCAGGCAGCGTGTGTGGCGCTCATGAAACTAGTTTCGATAGCTTGCTGTGCGCTTTGGCGGATGGGCGCTGGTAAATGCGGCAGTATTGAATGCGCTGCCATCACAGAATCTTGAGCAGCTTTTGTTACAGCGGCTGGGATATGCAGGCCAGACAAGGCATCTGAGAGCTTGTTGGGATAGACCGAGACAATTGCGGAGCCCATAACGGCTACTCCCAAAGTGCCGCCAATCTCGCGGATTGTGTCATTTACTGCTGAAGCTGCACCGGTTGAGCTTTCTGGAACCGTGCTCATTAAAGCGTCCGTTGCAGGCCCTTGAACCAGGGCGATACCGGCCGCCATAAGCGCCATGGTTGGCACAACCGCCAGCCAATAGTCACAGTGGGCATCAACTTGTGTAACCACAAACATGCTTGCTGAGAGGAAAACTAGTCCTGCTGTTACCACCATGCGGTGCCCAAAACGTTTAGCTAGTTGTGTAGCCAGCGGGGCCACAGCTGCCATAACTACTGCGAAAGGCAAGGTTGACAAGGCGGTTTTTAGTGCGCTGTAGCCGCGTAAAGCCTGGAACCATTGGGTGGTGATAAAAATGAATCCAAACAAGCAGAAGAAAGCGATGCAAATTGCGCAGGTACTGCTGGTGAATATGGCGCGGCGGAAGAGTGAAACGTCAATGAGGGGAGCTGGCGTGCGCCACTCAACTGCCGCAAACATTGCCAATACGAGTAGGGATACACAAATGCCGCCAATAACCTGCCAAGACAGCCAGCCATAAGTTGGGCGCTCAATAATTGCCCACACCAGTAGTCCTACACCGGTAACTGACAGTACTGTGCCGGGGAAATCGAATTTTTCGCTGTGGAATGTCCGTGACTCTGGCACTGCTGTCACAATGCAAGCCAAGGCCACTACGCCAATAACTGCGCACACCCAGAAAATGGAATTCCAGGCGTAGTGCTCTAGCAAGATACCACCGATGATAGGCCCTAAAGCGATACCTACACCGGATGTGGCCGCCCATAGGCCAACAGCTAAGCTGCGGTATTTGGAATCTTCAAAGATAACGATGATCAGCGACAAGGTTGCCGGATAGATCATGGCGGCGCTGACTCCCAGGGCCACACGCAACGTCACTAACTGCCATAAAGCCCAGGAAAAGGCGGCGCCGGCGGAGAATAGGGTGAATCCCACCAAGCCAATGAGTAGCATCCGTCTGCGCCCCCAGCGGTCACTGAGTTTTCCGGCCGGCAGTAGTAGAGCAGCGAAAGACAAGGTGTAGGCGTCCACCACCCACTGCAAGTCTGTCGATGAGGCGTTTAGAGCCTCACTTAGCGTAGGGATCGCCACATTGACGATGGTGTTGTCCATTACAACTAGCAACACCACCAGGCATAGCGCAGTGAGCGCTATCCATTTGTTTGTGGACTGCGCTGCGCTCTGTGCGCTGGAGCTGGCTGGTAGTGACTGCGTAGATTGCATATTGATGTTCCTCTAATGTGAAACAACGTTATCTTTAGGTGAAACAATACTCTGCTTTTGTTTAGTGTGGTACTGCTTGGTTAATGATGCATGCAACACTTAGCGGCAGGGTGAAGACTGCCTCGGTAGGCCGACTTGCGGCTGGTTTGGCAAGTGGGCGTGTAAGACGACAGTTTTATGCGGCGCGTCGGCACGTATATAGAGTGAAGGCGATATCCTTACCTTGAGGGCGGCTATTGCTAGTGTTGAGGTTAGCCTCGCTCTGGCGTAATCGCTCTATCCAGTAGTCGCCCGATTCCCCACGGCGTCCACAAACTTATTTCGGCCTGCCTGCAAGAATGGAAATAACAGCATGCGTAAATTGGTTGCTGCCTCGCTCAGCGTGGCTACCTTACTGGTAGCCGGCGGGTACTACACGCTGTTTGACGCTCTGGACGTGGTACCTGGGTTTGTCACTGCCGCTAGCGTGGATATTTCTCCCCGCGCGTTCCCGACGGCGTCTGGCATCGCTCCCGCCGCCGCTAGCGTCACGGCGTTAAACACTAATGCGCCTATCCCTGAAACTTCGCAGGTGCAGTCGCTGATCACCTCCCTAACCTCCAACCCGGCCCTGTCTGGGGGCACCGTTGGGGTAGTGGTTAAAGACTCCTTAACCGGCAAAGACATTGCTTCCACCAACGCCAACTCCGCCATGGTGCCGGCCTCCAGCCACAAAGTTTTGACTGCCGCAGCTGCACTTAGCGCCCTGGGAGCCAGCCACCGCGTACAAACCAGCACCTATCTAGAAGGCTCCACCCTAACCCTGGTGGGTGGGGGAGACGTGCTCCTAGCTGCAGATAAGGGAGACCCCAACTCCGTCGTCGGACACGCCGGACTGGGCGACCTAGCCCGCTCAACCGCAGCTGCCCTCAAAGCCAAGGGCGTAACCAGTGTAAACGTGACCCTAGACGACACCCTATTTACCGGCGCCACCTGGCACCCCAGCTGGGACAGCGAATACAGCTCCTGGGCCACCCAGGTACAGCCGCTAATGATTGACGTAACCAGCCACTACGGCGGCCCCTACCCGGCAGACCCGGCCATGGAAGCCACCACGGTGTTCATCACCCACCTCAAAAACGCCGGTATCGGCGTGCTAGGCCAGCCCACCCGTGCCAAGCGTGGCGCCAACTCCGCCAAGGTGTCCGCAGTAGATAGCGCCACCCTGGCAGAAATCCTGGGCGTATCACTAACCACCTCAGACAACACCATGACTGAAGTGGAAGGCCGGCTCGTGGCCGTGGCCGGGGGACAAACCGCAGACTTTAGCGGCGCCACCAAGGCCGTACTGGCCCAGCTGAAAAAAGACGGCTACGACATTTCCGGGGTAACCATGGATGACTGCTCGGGCCTGAGCGTCAAAAACCAGGTCAGCCCCAACCTACTGGCCACCATCATGACCCACGCCGCCGGTAAAGACGGGGTGGGTAACGGCCGCACACTGCTCAGTGACCTGCCGGTTTCGGCCTACAGTGGCACTTTGAAAAACCGCTTTAACAACACTTCCGCTGCCGGCTGGGTGCGCGCCAAGACCGGCTCGCTGTCAGGCGTGCGCTCCCTGACCGGCACTATTGTTACCGCCTCGGGGCGTGAGCTTAGCTTCTCAGTGGTGCTTAACAACATCGCGGACGGTCAAGAAGCAACCGCCCTGGCCGCCGTCGACGACGCCCTAATCACCCCGCTACGTAACCTTTAAAAACCCTAGGTTAAGTTTAGGGTCGAGCTGACTGCGGTTAGGGCGGCCCTAAACACTATTTTTACAGTTCGCCAGTTGATAAAGAGATAAACGTGACGGCCATTGCGGTGGCACAATTAGTAACGAAAGTGGCAATCTAGTATTTCAGTGCCATCTAGTGGTGGGATCTTAACTACCGCACGCGCCAGGCGCGCAATGGCAACGTCTTCTCCTTGAACGGATAAATATGAACGTTTCTGACATGGGCACCGACCTGGACCGCGTGCTAATCACTGAGGACCAGCTAAACGAACGCCTAGACCAGATTGCCGCCGAAATCAACGTCGACTATGCCGGCCGCAACCCGCTGCTGCTGGGCGTACTCAAGGGGGCCGTGTACGTAGTCAGTGACCTTTCGCGCCGTCTGAACTTCTCTGCCCAGATGGAGTGGATGGCTGTATCCTCCTACGGCTCAGGCACCAAGTCCTCCGGCGTCGTACGGATCCTCAAAGACCTAGACTGCGACGTAACCGGACGTGACATCCTCATCATTGAAGACATCATTGACTCCGGCCTAACCCTATCCTGGCTGGTGAGCAACCTATCTAGCCGTGGCGCTAAGTCCGTTGAGATCGCCACCCTGCTACGTAAGCCCGAGGCTGCCAAGGTGGAAATTAACCCCCGCTACGTCGGCTTCGACATCCCCAATGAATTCGTGGTTGGTTACGGCCTGGACTACGACGAGCGCTACCGCAACCTACCTTTCGTGGCCACCTTGGCCGAACACGTCTACGGAGGCTGATTAATGCCGAGCCAAAGCGAGAAAGACCCCTATAAGCGCAGCACTAAGCCCACCAAGGACTTAAAAGCAGCAGACAAGCACGAACGCGACAAGGGTGAGAAAAAAGACGGAGGCCGCCGCAAGCTGCGGCCCATGCACTTGTTCTTGCTGTTCCTGATCTTGGCAGTGCCCGGCTATTGGGTGGTCAACTCGCTGCTCGGCTACTCCACCATTGACACTTCCTCCGGCCTGGCCCTGCTCAAGAGCGCTAAGGGGGTCGAGCGCGTCACCATTATTGACGGCAACCAGGTAGTGCAGGTGCGACTAAACCGCGACTATGTGCGCGCCCCGCGTATCGCTGGGGAAAGCGAATATAACGCCGGTAAACGAGTACAGTTCACCTACGTCACCGCCCAGGCCAAAGAAGTTAACGAGTTAGTTCAAAAAGCCAACCCCAAGGGCGGCTACGACTCGGTTGTGCCCACCACCTCCTGGTGGTCCTCATTCCTGCAAATCCTGCTACTCTCGGCAGTGTTCCTGGGGGCCATGTGGTTTGTGATGGGACGAATGCAAGGTGGCTCCCGGGGCGGCCTGTTCTCCATTGGCCGCTCTAAATCCCAAATTGGCTCCAAAGAAATGCCTGACGTCACCTTTGACGACGTTGCCGGGGTGGATGAGGCCGTAGAAGAACTACAAGAAATCCGCGAATTCCTCTCCGAACCGGCAAAGTTTAAAGCCGTGGGTGCAAAAATCCCGCGCGGCGTACTGCTTTACGGCCCGCCTGGAACCGGTAAAACCCTGCTGGCTAAGGCTGTGGCCGGTGAGGCCGGGGTGCCTTTCTTCTCCATGAGCGGTTCAGAGTTCATTGAGATGTTTGTGGGTGTGGGTGCTTCGCGTATGCGTGACCTGTTTGAGCAGGCCAAGGCCGCCGCCCCGGCAATTATCTTCGTTGATGAGATCGACGCCGTGGGGCGCTCGCGTGCCTCTGGCGCCACTACCGGTGGTCACGACGAAGCCGGCCAAACCCTCAACCAGATGCTGGTGGAGATGGACGGTTTCGGTACCGGCTCTAACGTGATCGTCATTGCCGCCACTAACCGCCCTGACGTGCTTGACCCGGCCCTGCTGCGCCCGGGACGTTTCGACCGACAGGTGGCCGTGGAGGCCCCTGACATGGCTGGGCGCCTAGCCATCTTGAAGGTGCACGCTAAAGGCAAGCCCATGACCGACGACGTCGACTTGGCCCTGGTAGCTAAGCGAACCCCGGGCTTTACCGGCGCCGAACTAGCCAATGTGCTTAACGAAGCCGCGCTGCTAACTGCACGCGCCAACGCTCACATGATCGATAACCGCGCCCTAGATGAGGCAATTGACCGCGTCATTGCTGGCCCACAAAAGCGCACTCGGGTTATGAATGATCACGAAAAGTCTATAACCGCATATCACGAGGCTGGTCACGCCCTGTGTGCGGCGGCCGGGGCCTACTCTGACCCGGTCACCAAGGTGACGATTTTGCCGCGTGGACGCGCCCTGGGCTACACCCAGGTGATGCCCTCTGACGACAAGTACTCGGTAACCCGCAACGAGCTGCTAGACCAGCTGGTTTACGCCATGGGTGGGCGCGCCGCTGAGGAAATCATTTTTGATGACCCCACCTCGGGGGCCTCTAACGACATTGAGAAGGCCACCGCCATTGCCCGCCGCATGGTCACCGAGTACGGCATGAGTGATCTGCTAGGTACCGTGCGTTTGGGTAAGAACGACGACGGCGACGCTATGGCCTCCCTTGGCGGCCCGGGCTACTCTGAGGCGGTTTCCGCACAAATTGATGAGCAGGTGCGCGCCCTGGTAGAGGGCGCTTACCAGGATGCTTTACAGATTTTGGTGCGTAACCGTCCGGTGCTTGACCGCCTAGCCCAGCAGCTGTTGGAGAAGGAAACCATCCTTGAAGGCGAGCTGGCCCAGATCTTCACCCCGGTAGCTAAACAACCCAAGCGCCCGCGCTGGCACGGCGTTGAGCTGGAGGCCCTAAACTCCCAGGTGGACGTGATTGCTGACCCCGACTGGGAGCAGCTGGAGGCCCACGCCAAGGCAGAAAAGCAGCTTGAGAGTGGCACTGAGCTTGAGGCTGCCGGTGAGCTTAAGGGTGGCGCTGAGATTGAGGCCGAGGTATCTAAGAGCGAGGAGACCGGCCGTGGCTAGCGAGGCAACCGGCACTGAAACTGAGCAGACGCAAGCTTCGCTAGAAACCCAAGCTGCCCTGGAAACCGGAGCCCAGGTGGAGCCTAAAGCGACGCCGTCGGCCCTGGCCCAGCTGCGCCCTTATGACGCTGAAGGCGTGCGCAAAGCCGTATATGACCTGCTGGTAGCCATCGGGGAAGACCCTGAACGTGACGGGCTACGCGAAACCCCCCAGCGCATGGCTCGCGCCTACGCTGAGCTATTTGCAGGTTTAACTGAGGACCCCGCTCACCACCTGGACAAAGTCTTTGACGTTGGCCATGAAGAAATGGTGCTGGTACGCGACATCCCCATGTATTCGGTGTGCGAACACCACCTGCTGCCCTTCCACGGCGTGGCACATGTGGGCTACATTCCCGGCCCTGACGGGCGCGTAACCGGTTTAAGTAAGCTAGCGCGCCTGGTTGAGGGCTACGCCCGCCGTCCCCAGGTGCAAGAACGCCTCACCGCCCAGGTGGCTGACGCCATGGTGGAGCGCCTGCACTGCAGGGGAGTGCTGGTGGTGGTTGAAGCTGAGCACCTGTGCATGTCTATGCGTGGGGTACGTAAGCCCGGCTCCAACACGGTCACCTCAGCTGTGCGCGGTATTATGCGCAACGCGGCCACCCGTGCGGAGGCAATGAGCCTGATTTTAGGTCGCCGAGGTTAGGGGCTTGGATGTGGCTGCGTTAACGAAGGTGCCTAATAGTGTGCAGTTCTCGGTGATTAGCGGTCACGGCCCATGCATATTGCAGATACACTTAAGCACGTGAGCGCGCGCCATTATCCTCAGTTACCCGGCTGTAGTCTGCCCAGTGACCGCACCTTGGTGATGGGGGTTTTGAATGTAACTCCCGATTCTTTTTCCGACGGCGGCCGCTGGTACCAGCATGATGCGGCGCTAAAGCACGCTTTGGCTTTGCTAGATGAAGGCGCCGACATAATCGATATTGGGGGCGAATCCACCCGCCCGGGCGCAGCTAAGGTGGATATTGAAGAAGAAACCGCGCGCGTAGTGCCGGTAATTGAGGCGATACTTCAGGCGCGCCCGCAGGCAGTTATCAGTGTAGACACTATCCACGCGGCCACCGCCCTGGCAGCAGTGACAGCCGGGGCCGCCATCGTGAACGACGTTTCCGGCGGGCTAGGTGACCGGGCCATGCACCGCACCGTGGCCAGCACCCAGGCCGCCTACATTTGCCAGCATTGGCGTGGCAACCCCCAGACCATGGACCGCCTAACTGACTACCCTGACGGCGTCGTCGCAGGCGTAATCAGCGAGCTAAACCAGCGCCTAGAGCAAGCCCAAACAGCCGGGTTAGCCAAAGAACGCATCATTGTGGATCCCGGTTTAGGTTTCGCTAAAACCCATGAACAGTCTTGGCAGCTGCTTGCGGCAACGCAGCGCCTGCAAGAAGAGTTAGCGGCCCCGGTACTAATTGGGACTTCACGCAAGCGCTTTTTAACCTTGGCGGTAGCTGGCGGCACTGACACCGCCCGCGCTGCCGATCCGGCCCAACGCGACAACATCACCGCCACCACCAGCGCACTTGCGGCGCTTGGGGGCGCCTGGGCGGTACGCGTACATCAAGTTATCCCCTCGCGTGAGGCAATCGCCGCCGCGTCCCTGTGGAAGGAATCTCGATGAGCACTCCCAATACCGTAACCCTGCGCGGACTATCTGCGCGTGGCTATCACGGTGTCCTGCCCTCAGAGCGTACCGAGGGTCAGATCTTTATCGCTGATGTGACCTTGTTTTTGGAGCCGGGCGTGCTCGATCGGGCTGCGGCCAGTGACGACATCGCCCAGACTGTGGATTATTCACAGGTGGCTAACGCGGTGGTGGAGGTTATCCACGGCGAGCCGGTGAACCTGATTGAAACCCTGGCTGACCGGGTGGCGCAGTCCGTGCTGGCATTTTCGGCGGTAGCTGGTGTGGAGGTGACCATCCACAAGCCGCAGGCCCCCTTGGAGGTGGCTTTCGACGACGTCGCCGTCACCCTGGTACGTGGGCGCACCCTAATGGCTTTGGCTGTGGCCGGACCCGACCAGATGGGTAACCTGGCCTTCACCGCTTCACCAGCCTCTGCGCTTTCGGCAGTTTCAGGACTGTCTGCGGTTTCTGGCTTGTCAGCTATTTCCGGCCTAGACAGCCTCACCGGCGCCTCAGCTGCGGCCACATCCGCCGCCGTGGCCCCCACCCCGGCCTCACTAAGTGAGCACGGCGCCCACCGCAGCGAGGTTGATGAGCAGGTAGCCATTATTGATGAGCCTGACGCCTTTGCTGACCCAGATGATCTAGACGACTACCTCACCGAGGTGGATGAGGACCAGCCGGCCCCGCCGCCGTGGGGTGAACGCTCCCAGCTGCCGGTCGATGACTTGCCAGGTGAGTTCGCTAAGGCTGCTGGTGCCGGCGCGGTGGTTGCTGGTGGGGCGGCACTTACCGGTGCAGCTGCGGCAGCTGACAGTGCGGTTCGAGCTGTTTCTAGTGCCGAGCAAGACGGCGTATTTACTGACGGACACTTTGATTCTGCCGACGCCGCCACTGAGCCCACTCACGACGTCGACACTGCACCAGCCCAGGATGAAACTGAGCCGCAGGATCCCACCCAGCACTCTGGCGAGGACTTTGTCGCTCACAGTGAGCAGGACGAATACTCTGACGAGCAAGTCCCCCAGGGCGCCGCAGGCTTTATTGGCGAGCTACGTGACATGAACGATGCTGGCCCCTCCCAGGTGCGCTGGCACTCCCTGCGCACTGAGGACGGCGAGCAGCAGCCGCAACAGCCCCACCACTCTTTTGAAGAGCTCCAGGCTCAAGTTGCCCAGGACGCAGCTGAGGTAGCTGCAGCAGCTGCCGCGAAGGAAGCTGAGCAGGCGGCTGAGGCAGCCAGTGGTGAGCCAGTTACTGACGAGGAATACGCTCCCTCAGCAGCTTCTGGTGAACAAGAGGTAGCTGAAGACCCCACGCGCCTAGTTAATATCAGAGAGGTTTTTGGTTCTGAAGCGGGCGGCGCTGAAGGCGAAGCAAAGCAAGATCAGGCTGCTGAGGCCCACGCCGTCGAACCTGTTGCTGAGGCTGAACACGCAGATGAAGCGGGCCAGGAAGACAGCGCATACGTTGACTTCCAGGAAACTGCAGCCCTAGGAACCGAGCCGTCTGATGACGACGCCAAGTACGTTGACTTCCAGGAAACCGTGGCTCTGGGAACCAACCCCCAGGCTGGGGATGACTCTGAGTATGTGGATTACCAGGAAACCGTAGCCCTAGGTACCAACCCTCAGAGTGATGAGTCTGGGTCGGGCCTGTCCGTCCAGGCGCCGGCAGATCACTTCAAGACTTCCGAGCTAGGCACTGGTGGCCAGTCCGCCATGCCTGCCTACGGCCACCACCCGGTAACTCAGGCCACACCGCAGGAAGCTTTCGACTTCAACTACGAGCAAGACACGATGGTTGGCTCTAACTCGCTGATCAGTGAGCTGTTCGACAGTCGCCGCGACCCCTGGCAGGACGCCAGCAACAGCTGGATTGCCTCCCAGACTCCCACCTGGCAGGACTCCTACAAGGATCCCACCTCCCAGCTGGAACAAAACGACGCTGCCAACCAAAGCGGTGACCCGCTAGACCGCCGCCCACCTCACGCCGCAGAGTTTGTACTCTCGCTGGGAGGCAACGTAGGTGGGGTACTAGCCGCCCTGCGCGACGCCGTCCACAAGCTGCAAGACACCCCCGGAATTGAGCTGACCGACGTCGCCCCCTTGGCCCGTACCGCCGCCGTAACCCGCTCGGACCAAGAGCCCCAACCCGACTACCTAAACACGGTAATTGTCGGTTTAACCGGGCTTTCCCCGCGCGAACTACTGGCTGTATGCCACCGCCTAGAAGATGAGGCTGGCCGCGTACGCACTGAACGGTGGGGTATTCGTACCTTGGATGTGGACATTATCTGCTATGAGGGTGTCACCTCTGATGCGCCAGATCTAACTTTGCCGCACCCGCGCGCTCATGAGCGTGCCTTCGTGCTGCTGCCCTGGTCTTTTGCTGACAGTGAGCTGAGCCTGGATGGCCAAGACACCGCCCAACTGGCCGATGTAGCCCCCGACCGTGACGGGGTGCGCTGGTTGGCTCTGGACTGGTTGGAAACCGACAACCTGCCCACCTTGCCTACCGGCCAGTACATTGAACCGCCTTACGCTGATGAAGACAGCGAAAACAGTGAGGAACATTCACAAGACAACGGTCAATGAAACGCACGCGGCTTCGTGTTCTAGCCTTGCTGGCCCTACTGGGGGCTAGCTGTGGCTGGGCGATTATGAGTCTGGGGGCCCAAATAAACGGCTGGCCCCCAGCTATCGCCTTGCATGGGGGCATTGCGGCCGTAGTGGCGGCGCTAGCGATCTTGGCTTTTGGCTACCGAGTACGCCGCTATCAGCGTGACGCCAAATGGGTTAACCCCATGCGCGCGGCTTTAACGGTTAGTGCCGCGCAGGCCTGCTCGCTTACCGGGGCATTGGCGGCCGGGGCCTACCTGGGGGCGCTAGTGTTTGCGTTAACTGCGTTGGGCTCGCCGTTTATGATCTCGTTGCGTTGGAACACTGGTGCCTGTGCGCTGGGGTGTTTAGCCTGGATGGTGGCCGGGTTGATAGTGGAGCGTTGGTGCATTGTGGATAACTCTGACGACTCCTCAGAGCCCGGCGCCGGCGCCACCGCCTAGTTTTTTGGTTTCGACGCCGGGTGCGCGGCTTGGCTGCCACGGCGCTAGTGCCACTGTGGGCACCAGCGGGCGGCTTTAACCCTTATGCCAGCCTAAAGCGCGGGCAATTTGGGCAATTGCTTCAAGCAGTTTCAGGTTAAAGTCCACCCCCAACTGGTTGGGGATAGTGACCATAACATTGTCAGCTGCCGCGACGGCGAAGATGGAGGCGCGACAGCTCTGGTCCGTCGCCGCCGCGATGTGCCTCGTTCTCCTGCCGGTGGCCGTGGTCGTCGCCGGTCTCGTGGAGACCTGGAAGGGCCGCAGGATGCCGAAGTGGCCCCGCTGGCGCAAGAGGTGATCACGCCTCACGAGGGCAAG
>ERZ772909.204-NODE-204-length-40099-cov-9.341175_pt1 | contig 40099 bp, 42 predicted proteins | sample MGYA00511137_ERZ772909 | MGnify/ENA primary metagenome ERZ772909 (study PRJEB29015, sample SAMEA2738095) | human oral metagenome | biome: human oral; feature: human-associated habitat; material: saliva | place: China | collected 2270 ... | reverse complement strand
TACCTGCCTGTCACGCAGGGGGTCGCGGGTTCGAGTCCCGTCCATTCCGCCAATTCTTAATACCAATAGGGGCGTAGTTCAATTGGTAGAGCACCGGTCTCCAAAACCGGGTGTTGGGAGTTCGAGCCTCTCCGCCCCTGCCATTAAAATATTCTTTTTAATTAATCATAAAATATCTTTATACTCATACCTTTTTCATATTATTTAATAATTCTTTTTATTTTTCTTTTTAAATTAGATATATAATTATTGAGTTCAAAATATAAAAATAATTAGTATGAAACCTCAATATTATCTTGGCATGATGTCTGGAACTAGTCTAGATGGAGTAGATATTGCTCTCGTTGATTTTTCTCTAGAGCCTCGACTTATCTTATCTGATTTTTTTCCTATGCCAGAAAATTTACGCCAGAAATTAACCAAACTCATTCGAGCTGGTGAAACAACTCTACAAAATTTAGGTGAGCTCGATCATGAGCTTGCTTTACTGTATTGTGATTGTGTACATACCTTTCTACAAAAATATAATCTTCTTCCAAGCCAAATTAAAGCTATTGGTTGTCATGGACAGACAGTATGGCATTCTCCTGCTTCTGTATTTCCTTTCACGATGCAACTAGGCGATATGAATTTATTGGCAGCTAAAACAGGAATATCGGTTATTGGTGATTTTCGTCGTAAAGATATGGCATTAGGCGGACAGGGGGCTCCTCTTGTACCCGCTTTCCATAAAGCTGTATTCTCAAATGCTAATTTTGCTACAGTGGTTTTAAATATTGGTGGGATTAGTAATGTTTCTATATTGTTTCCTAATCAACCTGTAATTGGCTTTGATACGGGGCCTGGTAATACATTATTAGATCAATGGATAGAAAAACACCAAGGTCTTCGCTATGACAAAAATGGTGAGTGGGCTTCAAAAGGCAACGTGAATCAAGTTCTGTTTGAGGAATTATTAAATGAACCTTTTTTCTCTTTACCAGCTCCCAAAAGTACAGGGAGAGAGTTATTTAATCTTGATTGGTTAATTGGCAAAGTAGAAAAAACATCTGAAAAACTTACCGCGCTTTGCTCCAAAATCACATTATCCCCAGAAGACGTGCAAGCGACGCTTGTTGAATTGACGGTAACAAGCATTGTCAATGCACTAAATCAACTCCAAACAGATTTACCAAAACGTTTACTAGTATGTGGCGGCGGCGCAAAAAATAGCTTAATTATGCGTGGATTGCATGATAATTTACTCGATTGGCAGGTTGGTACAACGACAGAGCAAGGTTTTGATATTGATTATGTAGAAGCCGCTGCTTTTGCTTGGTTGGCTTATTGTCGAATGAACAATTTACCAGCAAACCTGCCTAGCGTAACTGGCGCAAAAAGTGCGGTTAGTTTGGGGGCTATTTTTCCTAAAGACTAAGGTCAAAATATGAATGACATTATATTAAAAAGTTTATCCACGTTAATTACGGAACAGAGAAATCCGAATTCAGTTGATATTGATCGTCAAAGTGCTTTAGATATTGTTCGATTAATGAATAAGGAAGATAAACAAGTTCCTTTAGCTATTGAAGCATGTTTGCCTGAGATTTCGATAGCTGTAGATAAAATCGTTTATGCTTTTCAACAAGGCGGGCGTCTAGTATATATTGGGGCTGGGACGAGTGGTCGCCTCGGTGTATTGGATGCGTCAGAATGTCCCCCTACATTTGGTGTATCTTCGGAAATGGTCAAAGGTATTATTGCAGGCGGAGAACATGCTATTCGTCATCCAGTAGAAGGCGCTGAAGACAATACGAAAGCTGTACTTGAGGATCTACAAAGCATAAATTTTTCAAAAAATGATGTATTAGTAGGAATCGCTGCAAGTGGCCGCACACCTTATGTTATTGCAGGTCTTCAGTACGCTAAATCTCTTGGTGCTTTGACAATTTCTATTGCGAGTAATCCAAAATCTGCGATGGCTGAGATAGCCGATATTACGATAGAGACTATTGTTGGCCCTGAAATATTGACGGGATCTAGTCGCTTAAAATCTGGTACCGCACAAAAAATGGTACTGAATATGCTGACTACGGCAAGTATGATTTTATTGGGTAAATGTTACGAAAATTTGATGGTCGATGTACAAGCCAGTAATGAAAAGCTTAAAGCACGCGCCGTGCGTATCGTAATGCAGGCAACGGATTGTGATAAAGTGCTCGCTGAGCAGACATTAATTGAAGCAGAGCAAAATGCCAAGCTTGCAATTATGATGATTTTAAGTAATTTATCAAAATTAGAGGCGAAGGCATTATTAGAAAGACATCAAGGTAAATTAAGAAATGCACTTTCTAAATAAGACAAAAACCTGATTGTAAAATCAGGTTTTTATTTTGGAATTCCACGTAGTAATCCTACGGGTTCAAAAGGTTCCATTGAGGTTGGAGCAGGCATTTCTGTAAATAATAAAATAAATGGTTTAGGTGGAATTACTTTTTCATTACGCCATAAGTTGCCCATTCCGACAAGTTGGATATCTGCTGGTAAATTGTTAAGAGCTGCTTGTAATACAGCTATTGTATTTGGACGAGGATGTCCTATCGCAATCGCTGTACCATGTTTCCTTGCATATTGAATAGCAGCTTGAAACTGATGCTGAACGTCAGCTAGTTCGTTACTGTCATCTAAAAATATGTGGCGATCTAATGAACGAACCCCTTGTTCTTTTGCTATTTTTCCAGCTACAGATTTTCCTATTGTTCGACTATCTAAAAAGAATAAATGTTTTTCTTGAAGTGCGGTCATTAAATAAGTCATTAATTGGGGATCGGCTGTAGCGGCACTGCCCATGTGATTATTCATGCCAATTGCATAATTCACGATATTTTTGGCTGTATTTACCCGATCATTGACCTGCGCTGAAGACATTCCTAAATGTAGTCCTCCATCTTCTATTTTCACCGCACTCACCGCTTGCATCGGCATATGAATTAAAATGTCTCTATCTTGAGATTTTGCTTCTTGATTACGTGCTCGAGCATGAGGCGCAGCAGGAATAATTGCTACGGAAATTTCACGCGGCATTGCAAAAATAGCCGCATCTTCTTTGAGATGATAGCCGACATCATCAATAACAATAGCAAGTTTATTTTGCGCAAGGGAGATGGAAGTATAAAGTGCGGTAGAAAAAACGATGAAATTTTTCACCGCACTTTTTATGAGAAGTTTCATTAACGAATCCATCCAGTTGGATTCACTGGTGTGCCTTTTCGGCTAATTCCAAAATAGAGTGCAGAACGTGAAATTTCACCAGTATTGCCCACTTGAGCAATAGTTTGTCCAGCAGAAACAAGTTGACCAACTTTCACCAATACAGCCTGATTGAAACCATACAAACTTAAGTCGGTTTCTCCATGTTTAACGATGACCATATAACCGTAGCCATTCAAATACCCAGCTAAAATGACACGTCCAGCCGCAATGGCTTTGACTGCAGTTCCAGCAGAGGCCCCAATAACCATGCCTTTCCAACGAACTTCACCGGCCTGAATCGTTCCAAAATTATGTAAAGTTGGTCCTGAAACTGGTGCAGAATATTGTTTTTTTGCAATCCCTAAGCCACTTGTGCTGTTAAGTAATTGACGTTCTTGTGCTGTCGGTTGATAAGGTTTTGAAGTCCTTTTTTCTTCAGCTTTTTGTCGTTGTGAAAGCGCTTCTCGCTCTCTTTTTTCTTGTTCTAAGGCCGCTTTTTCGGCACGTTGAATTTCTTGACGGAGCGCTTGTTCATTAGCCTTTAGGCTATCCAATTTATTTTGATCTCTCGCCAAATTTTTATTAAGTTCATTTAGCGTAGATTGGCGTTCTTGTTGTGATTTTTGTAATTCTTGTTGCTGTTTTTTTTGCGTTAAAAGTTGATCTCGATGATTTTTTTGCTGACCTAAAATTGATTCTTTTTGGGATACAATTTGAGCTTGTGTTGCTTTTAAACTATCAATTATTTCTATTCGAACTTGGTTTAAATGTTGATAGTACACTTTCATGCGTTCTGCTTTTTCCGCATTTTTAGAAAACATTCTTTCAATGACGGAAGGATTTAAACCCGAGCGATAAATCATATCCATTTGTTTCGCTAATCGTGATTTTTGTTCAGATTCTTGTTTTTCCAATTGTTTGAGTTGTTTATCTGAGTCAGAAATTTGCTTACGAATTTCTTTCAAGCTCATTTCTGTTTCATGCAGTTCACCCACGACAGCATTAATTTTACTTTCATGGTTTTTCAAATTAGCTTGTAACTTAGCTTGCTCGCGTTTTTGTTCAGCAATTTTAGATTCTTGTTGCTTAATTTGCTTTTGAATCTGGTTAAGATCGGAGGCATGGCTTATTGGGGAAAAAATCAACAAACCGCAGCCAAAAAGTGCGGTGAAAAATGGCGATATTTTTTTGTTTAATCCCGAATACAGCATAATTTTTCCTAAATTCTTAAAATCGTACAAATCTTATCATATTTGTTAAAAGGCGAAAAAGTTTAGCCCCTATTTTTTGCTAAAGATCAGGAAAACTCGCCTTTTTGCTTTTAAACATACTCAATTTTTGCTATAAAGTGCTGGTTATCTTTTACTTAAATTTTAGGAGATTCTTATGGAATTAGTATTTATCCGTCACGGTTTTAGTGAATGGAATGCGAAAAACTTGTTCACTGGCTGGCGTGATGTAAATTTAACAGAACGCGGCGTAGAAGAAGCAAAAGCAGCGGGCAAAAAACTATTAGATGCTGGCTATGAGTTTGATATCGCATTTACATCTGTGCTAACTCGTGCAATCAAAACTTGTAACATCGTGTTAGAAGAATCCCATCAATTATGGATTCCTCAAGTGAAAAACTGGCGTTTAAATGAACGTCATTATGGTGCTTTACAAGGTTTAGATAAAAAAGCGACTGCGGAACAATACGGTGACGAACAAGTTCATATTTGGCGTCGTTCTTATGACATTTCTCCACCAGATCTAGATCCACAAGATCCAAATTCTGCACACAATGACCGTCGTTACGCAAATATTCCATCTGACGTAGTACCAAATGCAGAAAACTTAAAAATTACTTTAGAGCGTGCACTTCCATTCTGGGAAGACCAAATTGCACCAGCAATGCTTTCTGGTAAACGTGTTTTAGTTGTTGCTCACGGTAACTCACTCCGTGCGTTGGCAAAACATATTATCGGTATTTCTGATGCTGAAATTATGGATTTTGAAATTCCAACAGGCCAACCTTTAGTATTAAAACTAGATGATAAATTAAATTACATAGAGCACTACTACCTTTAATTTATCGCTTTACTTTTTTAATTTAACATTCAAAGTGCGGTTAATTTTAACCGCACTTTATGTTTAAGGAGACATGAATGAGAAAATTGATAACGTTCATTTTGGTGTTGTTGCCATTTTTTACGACATCAGTTACTGCAGCACCAGTACATAAAAATCAAATAAATAAAAAAATTGTAGTAACCAAATCTTTAGATAAAAAACAACAAACTAAAAAAACGAAAGAAACTAAATTAGTTCTAACCAAGAAAATTAGTACTAAAAATAAAAAACAAGCTGTGAAATTTACAGACAAAAAGCCTAAAGCTTTGGTAAAGGAAATTAGCTCGAAACCTAAGACATCTATCGAGAAAAAAACGACAACAGTTGTTTCAGCAAAACATGAAAAAGCAGCAAAGGAGAAACCAGTTTATAAGCCAGTGATTGTGCCACAATGTAATGATTTTTCTGTGTCAAAAGTGTTATCTGATGCATTTAAGCAGCAAGGCGATTCAACTAAAACCAGTATGATGGTGAAACAAATTCTTCAAGCAAGAGAAACGCAATTTTATCCACAAAAAGGCATTCGAAGCTGCCATGCTTTAGTAGTGACGGATGGAAAAAGTTATCAAACAGATTACAGCATTATTTTGAATGATAAAGGATTTTTCGTTCAGGTTGAGAATGCGATGAGTTTGTAAACTAGTTTGTTGAAATGAGCAACATTTTATCTTCTTGATAAAACAAAACCCCGCAAATTGGCGGGGTTTTTTAAACAAGTCCAAATTATTTTGTGCTTGGAATTTTGAAACGGCTGTTGAAACGCTCAACACGACCACCAGTATCAACAACACGTTGTTTACCAGTGTAGAATGGGTGGCAGTTACCACACACATCAAGATTGATGTCTTTACCTAAAGTTGAACGAGTTTTGATCACATTACCACAAGAACAGGTTGCTGTGATTTCTTTATATTCAGGATGAATACCTTGTTTCATAGAAAACCTCAAAATGAAGCCACGCCGCTATAGGAACTTTCTCCCCACACCGCGTGAGTTAATAATACGCCATAGTTGGCACCAAATAGATCGCGGATTATACTGAAAAAATACAGATAAACAAGCCCTATTTTCGTGTAAAATCGTTAGAATTTCTAACCTCACTTTTCTTTTATGTTAGCAAAATCTTCAAGTAACGCACCTTTTGCACAATCAGTGCTGAAATGGTATGACAAATTTGGCCGCAAACATTTGCCGTGGCAACAAGATAAAACGCTTTATGGTGTGTGGCTTTCTGAGGTGATGTTGCAACAAACACAAGTCGCGACAGTCATTCCTTATTTTGAGCGATTTATTAAAACATTTCCAAATATCAGCGCACTTGCCAATGCTTCGCAAGACGAAGTTTTGCATTTATGGTCTGGTTTAGGCTATTACGCTCGGGCGCGTAATTTGCATAAAGCGGCCCAAAAAGTGCGGGATGAATTTAATGGAAATTTTCCGACAGATTTTATGCATGTTTGGGCATTACCAGGCGTGGGGCGCTCGACAGCAGGGGCCGTTTTATCTTCTGTATTAAATCAGCCTTATCCAATTTTAGACGGTAATGTAAAACGAGTGTTAGCTCGCTATTTTGCTGTTGAAGGGTGGCCTGGTGAGAAAAAAGTAGAAAATCACTTGTGGACATTGACGGAACAGGTTACACCCACAGATCGTGTGGCAGATTTTAATCAAGCTATGATGGATATTGGCGCGATGGTATGTACGCGAACCAAACCAAAATGTGAGCTTTGCCCATTAAATTTGGAGTGCTTAGCTTATCAAAATCATAGTTGGGAAAAGTTTCCTGCCAAAAAGCCTAAAAAAGATATGCCTGAAAAAGACACTTATTTTTTGATTTTATCTAAAAATGGCAAAGTGTGCTTGGAGCAGCGAGAAAACTCGGGGTTATGGGGCGGATTGTTTTGTTTTCCACAATTTGAAGATAAAGCTTCGTTGCTTCATTTTTTAGCACAAGAAAAAGTCAGCTATTATCAAGAATGGCCAGCTTTTCGTCATACCTTTAGCCATTTCCATTTAGATATCTATCCTATTTATGCAGAAATGGACGGTGTAATTAATATTGAGCAAGCTAATTTAGATTGGCGCAAAGTTGTGGAAAGTCCAAAAGAATATCAATCAAATCTATCAAGTGCGGTCAAATATTGGTATGATCCGCAAAATCCTGAACAGATCGGGCTGGCTCAGCCTGTGAAGAATCTTTTAATACAATTTGCAAGGAATTATTATGGCAAGAATGGTCTTTTGTGAGTATCTCAAACAAGAAGCGGAAGGTTTAGATTTCCAACTTTATCCTGGAGAACTAGGTAAACGAATTTTTGATTCGGTGAGTAAGAAAGCTTGGGGCGAATGGATTAAGAAACAGACGATGTTAGTGAATGAGAAAAAACTCAATATGATGAATGCGGAACACCGTAAATTGTTAGAACAAGAAATGGTAAATTTTTTGTTTGAAGGTAAAGATGTTCATATTGAAGGTTACGTTCCTCTATCAAATTAATTGGCTGTTATACAATGAAAAAGTATTTAGTATTAGCGTTATTACCGCTTTTGTATGCTTGTAGCGATTCGTTGAATCGTGGAAGCATGAATTATGATGAATCCTTTGCAAAAGACACGCAAGGGTTAGATATTCTCACAGGGCAATTCTCGCATAATATTGACCGTATTTGGGGCGTTAATGAATTATTAGTGGCTAGTCGAAAAGATTACGTGAAATATACAGATTCTTTTTATACGCGTAGCCACGTGAGTTTTGATGAAGGTAATATCGTTATTGAAACCCAGCAAGATCTCAATCGATTACATAATGCTATTGTCCATACCTTGTTAATGGGGGCTGACGCAAAAGGTATTGATTTATTTGCATCTGGAGATGTGCCGATTAGCTCTCGCCCATTCCTTTTAGGACAGGTTGTGGATCATCAAGGGCAACAAATTGCTAATCAAGTTATCGCAAGTAATTTCGCCACTTACTTGATTCAAAATAAATTACAAACTCGTCGATTACAAAACGGGCATACTGTGCAATTTGTTGCGATCCCAATGATTGCAAATCACGTAGAAGTGCGTGCACAGAAATATTTACCATTAGTTCGTAAAGCGGCTGAACGTTACGGCATTGATGAAAGTTTGATTTTAGGTATTATGCAAACAGAATCGAGTTTTAACCCATATGCGATTAGCTATGCAAATGCTATTGGATTAATGCAAGTCGTGCCTCATACAGCAGGTCGAGATGTGTTTGCAATGAAAGGAAAGGGCGGTCAACCATCAACTCGTTATTTATATGATCCTGCGAATAATATTGATGCTGGCGTATCTTATTTGTGGATTTTACAAAATCAATATTTAGATGGAATTACGAATCCAACCTCAAAACGTTTTGCAATGATTTCTGCTTATAATAGCGGTGCGGGCGCTGTATTGCGTGTTTTTGATAATGATAAGGATATGGCGATTTACAAAATTAACCAAATGTATCCAGAGCAAGTTTATCGCATTCTAACGACAGCTCACCCATCATCACAGGCTCGCAATTATTTGTTGAAAGTAGATAAAGCACAGAAAAAATTCCGTGTAAGACGATAGTTGGATTTTTTCAGATAATTAAAAATGCTCGTTGGGAAATACCATCGAGCATTTTTTATAATAAGTGCGGTTTATTTTGAAATAATTTTATTATTTCGTTGTTTTAATAAACATATTGATGATTAACTATTCAAACGCAACGTTTTTTTGTATTTTTTTAAATTTAGGTGTTGACCGAATCCCGAAAAAATAGTTTAATACGCTCCGTTGTCAGGCAGTAGCCAATAACGATAACGCCTCGATAGCTCAGTCGGTAGAGCAGGGGATTGAAAATCCCCGTGTCGGTGGTTCGATTCCGCCTCGAGGCACCATTTCCTCCTTAGTTCAGTCGGTAGAACGGTGGACTGTTAATCCATATGTCGCAGGTTCGAGTCCCGCAGGAGGAGCCAAATTCAGAAAAGTCGCTAAAGAAATTTAGCGGCTTTTTGCTATCTCCTGTTCCAGCATATAAATTATTTCCCTGTTTAAAACGGAAGTTATTACGCATCAGAATTAATTCTCTTTCTTCCCATCCCTTTGGTTTTTATCTTCTTTCTTTTGTATTTTCATTAATGCTTTGAATCAGTAAAGAAAAACGTTCATATGAACTTTGTGTACCTTTATAAGGATTAGATCTAGTTATAAAAGGAGTAGTTTCTTACAGCTTGTAATAATGAAATAAAGCCTTTATAGGGCATTTAAGGAAAATTCTTTGCTATATCTAACAATCAGGTCTTATCTTCTATAGTTTGTTGTTTTTGATATTGAATGCCAGAGATCGTATTGTGATGGAATATGAGACGGGAAATAAGATAAACCTAATAATAGTAGGTAAAACAAAACCCCGAGATTAGTTTCGCGGGGCTTTGTTTAGTCAAATGGTGCTCTGGGCGAGACTTGAACTCGCACGACCTGTGGTCACTACCCCCTCAAGATAGCGTGTCTACCAATTCCACCACCAGAGCGTTAATTTTTATGCTAATCCTATTTTACTGTGGGATGTCGCTATTTTTATTGTCTTTCGCTGGAGCTGTTTGTTGTTGAACTTGCTCTGCAGCTTGTGATAAATCATCAAAAGCACCTTTTTGAATATTGCCTTTATGTGAATTCATGTTACCTAAAACAAGAGCAATAATAAAAAATGCGGTTGCTAAAATCGCGCTAGTACGTGTTAAAAAGTTACCTGCACCAGCAGAGCCAAACATTGTACCTGATGCGCCACCACCAAAAGATGCGCCAGCGTTCGCTCCTTTACCTTGTTGAACGAGAATAAACCCGATCAAGGCAATCGCGACAACAACATAAATAAATAAAAGAACTTGATACATTTTTTCTCTCTAATTTGCAATTTTGCAAGAAAACTGGTCGTGAATGTTATAGAAAATTCAATTTTCTCGCAAGTGCTTTGCATAAAAAAAATATTAATTGGTTTAACTTTAATCAGTTTGACCGTTTGATTTACTCGATTTTTTTACCGCACTTTTAGGTTTGGTTCTATCGGATTTAATCATTTTAATGCGGCTTAATTGTCTTAATGCATTAAGATCTACAAAACGGACTAAATCAGGCAACATTTGATTCAAGTTATGCATAAATTGCTGATAGGTTGCTTGTTTTTGACTAATGTCTGTGAGTTGCGATTCCCAATGGGCTGTCATATCTGGTTGGGTGGCAATATCTGGTAATGCCTGAATTAAAATTCTTCCAGTTTCTGTACTATGAATATTTCGCCCTTTTTTCGTTAAAAAACCGCGTTTAAAAAGTAATTCAATGATGCCTGCGCGAGTAGCCTCTGTACCCAATCCATCTGTTTCTCGTAGGATTTTTTTGAGCTCTTTATCCTGTACAAATCGAGCAATGCCCGTCATTGCTGAAAGCAAGGTTGCATCTGTGAAAGGCTTTGGCGGCTGAGTTTTTTTACTTATGACTTTTCCGCGTTCACAATGCAAAATTTGTCCTTTCTTTACTGTTGGTAATAAGGGTTCTTGATTTTCTGTGTCGTCTTCTTTGCCTAATAATTCTTTCCACCCAGCCGTTTGTAAATTTCGCGCTTGAGCTATAAAAGTACCACCGGCAATATTCAATGTGATTTTACTTTTACGATATTCTGCGTCAGGACAAAATTGCATTAAATATTGGCGAGCGATAAGGCTGTAAATATTACGTTCTTCTTGTGTTAGATTTACTGGACGATTTTTAGCCGTTGGAATGATTGCATGGTGAGCTTCTACTTTTTTATCATTCCAACAGCGATTTCGCTGTTCAGTTGAAATGACATTGGGTAAGCGTTGATAAGCTTCACAATGGGTTGAAATTGCATTTAATACATTGTGTCGTTCAGCAAAATGTTCTTCGGGCAAATAGCGACAATCAGAACGTGGATAAGTAATCAAACGATGAGTTTCATATAGGCGTTGGCACGTGTCTAATACGGCTTGAGCGGACATACCGAATCGCTTTGCTGCATCAATTTGTAACGCAGAAAGGGAATAAGGCAAGGCTGCCGTTTCTTTTTCACGAACGTCTTTGTATTCGGTTACTTCTGCTGGTTGATTTGTAATACGTTTTACAACGTTTTCTGCTAATCCTTTAGATAGCACCCTGCCGTCATCATCTTGGTAATCTTCACAAGCTTTGCTAGGTTGCCATAAGGCACCGAAAAGTGCGGTTGATTTCTCCTGAGTTTTTTCTTCTTTATTCTCTGGATTAATCCAAGCGAGCACTTCAAAAAAGTCTTTGGGTTGGAAATGCTCAATTTCCAAATCTCGACGTACAATTAAGCCTAGCACTGGGGTTTGAACTCGGCCAACAGAAAGCACGCCATCATAGCCAGTTTGTCTGCCACGAATGGTATAGGCTCTTGTCATATTAATGCCATAAAGCCAATCGGCGCGGGCTCGTGCGAGTGCAGATGTGGCAAGAGGAATAAAGTTACGGTTGGGTTGTAATTTTTTAACCGCTTTTTCTACCGCACTTGGATTTAGGTCGCTAATCAAGCAGCGTAAAATTTTATCGCGTTTTTCGGCAGATAAATTGGCATAACTGAACACTTCATCTACAAGTAATTGTCCTTCTCTATCTGGGTCTCCTGCATTAACAAGTGTATCGGCTTGATGGATCAGTTTTTCTACCACAGAAAGTTGTTTTTTTACTTCTTTTCGCGGTAAAAGTTGCCATTTTTCAGGAATGATAGGGAGATGTTCTAAACGCCATTGTTTGAATTTAGGATCATAGGCATCGGGTTCTGCTTGCTCGAGTAAATGCCCTACACACCAAGTTACCACATCATTATCGCCACATTTAATAAAACCATCCCCACGTTGATGGGGTTTGGGGAGCACATCAGCAATAGCGCGAGCTAAGCTTGGTTTTTCAGCGATAAATAAACGCATAATGGTATGAGAAGATTAGTCGATTTGACGACGACCTAGAAAAGAGTGAGTAAGCGTTGTGCCGTCCACAGTTTCCAGTTCACCACCGACAGGAATGCCATGAGCGATACGACTCACTTTGATATTATGTTGGCGACACATTTCAGCGATGTAGTTTGCTGTTGCATCGCCTTCCACTGTTGGGTTTGTTGCAAGAATTACCTCATGGAAAGATTCTTCTACTAAGCGTTTTTGTAGTAAATCTAAGCCAATTTCACGAGGTCCAATGCCATCAAGTGGTGATAAGTGTCCCATTAAAACAAAATAACGTCCTGAAAATTGCCCTGTTTGCTCAATCGCTTGAATATCTGCTGGCATTTCAACGACACAAAGCAAACCTGAATTTTGACGGCGTGGATTATTGCAAATGTTGCAAGTGTCTTCTTCCGTAAAGTCTCGACATTGTGAACAATGGCCAATTTTAGACATGGCTTCTGTGAGTGCTCGAGCTAAATTCATTCCACCGCTACGATTACGCTGTAAAAGATGGTAAGCCATACGTTGCGCAGATTTAGGCCCTACGCCTGGAAGGCAACGTAAGTTTTCAATAAGGTGTTCTAAAAGTGGACTGCTTTGCATAGTGATTTAATGAGAGGTAAATGAGAGATGACGCATGAATCTTATATTCACGCGCCTAATAATTAAAACGGGAACTTCATTCCTGGAGGTAATGGCATTCCAGCGGTAACCGATGCCATTTTTTCTTTTTGTAATTCTTCTGCACGACGTACCGCATCGTTAAAAGCGGCCGCGATTAAATCTTCTAACATTTCTTTATCGTCTTCCATTAAAGAAGGATCAATGTCAATGCGACGGCAGTTATGTGCACCATTAATTGTGATTTTCACTAAACCTGCACCAGATTCACCCGTTACTTCTAGTTGCGCGATTTCTTCCTGCATTTTTTGCATTTTTTCTTGCATTTGTTGGGCTTGTTTCATTAAGCCGCCTAAACCGCCTTTTCCAAACATAATGTTATCCTTTATTAAGTCAAAAATTGCGTGCATTCTAGCGAAAAAATGGGCTTTTGGGAACAGTGGGGTTAATGATTTGGGGTATTTAAAATCTTAGAAAATTTCACCGCACTTTTGAAGTAAAGTGCGGTGAAATTTAGTGGGGTTTAGAATGGGAAGAGACGGTTATTCAGGTGTAATCCATTCGACAGTCCAGCTACCAGTACCTTCTGGAACTAATGTTTTTGTGAGATAAGGCAAAATTTCTTTCATTTGGGTTTCCAATGTCCAAGGTGGATTAATTACCACCATACCGCTTGCTGTCATACCTCGTTGATCGCTATCAGGGCGAACTGAGAGCTCAATTTTTAGAATTTTTCTAATTCCCGTTGCTTCTAAGCCCTTAAAAATACGTTTAGTTTGTTGGCGTAATACAACAGGATACCAAATCGCATAAGTGCCAGTGGCAAAACGCTTATAGCCTTCTTCAATAGCTTTGACGACAAGATCATAATCTTCTTTTAATTCATAAGGCGGATCAATTAGCACCAAGCCACGGCGTTCTTTTGGAGGTAGCGCTGCTTTGACTTGTTGAAAGCCATTGTCACATTTTACGGTGACATTTTTGTAGTCACTAAAATTATTGCGAAGGATTGGATAATCGCTAGGATGAAGTTCGGTCAATAGTGCGCGATCTTGTGGGCGCAACAATTCTGCGGCAATTAAGGGTGAGCCAGCGTAATAACGTAGTTCTTTGCCACCATAATTGAGTTTTTTGATTATTTTTACATAACGAGCAATATCTTCGGGTAAGTCTGTTTGATCCCACAAGCGTCCAATACCTTCTTTATATTCCCCTGTTTTTTCTGATTCGTTTGAGGATAAACGATAACGCCCCACACCAGAGTGCGTATCCAAGTAAAAAAAGCCTTTTTCTTTGAGTTTAAGATTTTCCAAAATGAGCATTAAGACGATATGTTTCAAGATATCAGCATGATTGCCCGCATGGAATGAGTGACGATAACTCAGCATAATATATCCTTTGTTTAATAACGAAGGCGAGCCAATTGACTCGCCTAATTGTGCACTAAAGTGCGGTCATTTTTAGAAGAGTTCTTCTGGTTGTGCAGCAGGCGTTGGTGTATTGCCTTCATTATTTAAGCGTTGCTGTAATTCTGTGGGAACATAATAACCACGCTCTTGCATTTCCGAAAGATAGGTACGTGTCGGTTCAGTACCTACAATAAAGTATTCTTTACGTCCACCAGCGGGAGAAAGCAAGCCAGTCATCGTATCAATACTTTTTTCCATAATTTTCGGTGGTAATGGTAATTTACGTTCAGGTTTGTCGCTCAATGCAGTTTTCATATAAGCGACCCAAGCTGGCATTGCTGTTTTTGCACCTGCTTCTCCACGCCCAAGTACACGTTTGTTATCATCAAACCCGACATAAGTTGTGGTTACTAAGTTTGCACCAAATCCTGCATACCAAGCCACTTTTGAACTATTGGTGGTACCTGTTTTACCGCCTATATCGCCACGTTTAATCGTTTGTGCAATGCGCCAGCTGGTGCCTTTCCAGTCTAAACCTTGTTCCCCATAAATCGCCGTATTTAAGGCGCTGCGGATTAAAAATGCTAACTCGCCACTGATTACTCGAGGGGCATATTCTGTTTTCGACGATGCATTTTTTGCTGCTGCCATTAAATCAATTGCATCTTCCTTAAGTGCGGTGACATTTGACTGTAATTCTGGCAATTCAGGCACCGTTTCAGGTTGTTGATCAACTTCTTCACCGTTTGTACTGTCATCTGATGGTTTTAAGGCATTTTCGCCTAAAGGAATATTCGCAAAGCCGTTGATTTTGTCTTTGGTTTCACCATAAACCACCGGGATATCATTACATTCAATACAAGCAATTTTAGGGTTTGCAACAAATAAGTCTTTACCCGTGTTATCTTGAATTTTTTCAATGATATAAGGTTCAATGAGGAAACCGCCATTATCAAACACCGCATAAGCTCTAGCCATTTCTAATGGTGTGAATGAGGCTGCGCCAAGTGCTAAGGCTTCACTAGCAAAATATTGATCACGTTTAAAACCAAAACGCTGTAAAAACTCAGCTGTGAAATCAATACCTGCTGTTTGAATAGCGCGAATAGCAATCATATTTTTGGATTGACCTAATCCTACGCGTAAACGCATTGGGCCATCATAACGATCAGGTGAGTTTTTTGGTTGCCACAATTTTTGTCCTGGTTTTTGAATAGAAATTGGACTGTCTTGTAATACACTAGAAAGCGTTAAGCCTTTTTCTAATGCCGCTGCGTAAATAAATGGTTTGATAGAAGAACCCACTTGAACTAAGGATTGTGTCGCACGGTTGAACTTACTTTGTTCATAGCTAAAGCCACCAACAATGGCTTCAATCGCACCATTATCTGAGTTAAGAGATACTAACGCAGAGTTAGCTGCTGGAATTTGTCCTAATTGCCATTCACCATTAGTGCGTTGACGAATCCAAATTTGCTCACCTACTTTTACAGGATTGCTTCTGCCAGTCCAACGCATTGCATTAGTGGATAGCGTCATTTTTTCACCGGATGCTAATAATAGATCCGCACCACCTTTTGCCATTCCAACCACGGCTGCTGGAATAAATGGGTTAGAATCTGGCAATTTACGTAAAAACGCTAGAATACGTTCATCATCCCAAGCAGCTTCATTTTTTTGCCATAAAGGCGCACCACCACGATACCCACGACGCATATCGTAATCAATTAAGTTGTTACGTACGGCTTTTTGGGCTTCAGCTTGGTCTTTTGAAAGTACAGTGGTAAATACTTTATAACCACTGGTGTAGGCATTTTCTTCGCCAAAACGACGCACCATTTCTTGACGCACCATTTCAGTGACATAATCAGCACGAAATTCAAATTTTGCACCGTGATAGCTCGCCACAATCGGCTCTTTCAATGCAGCATCATATTCTTCTTTGCTGATGTATTTTTCATCTAACATTCGGCTTAGCACTACATTGCGGCGTTCTTCTGAACGTTTTAAAGAATAAAGTGGGTTCATGGTTGAAGGCGCTTTCGGTAAACCTGCAATAATAGCCATTTCTGATAACGTCAATTCATTTAATGATTTACCGAAATAGGTTTGTGCAGCAGCCGCAACACCATAAGAACGATAGCCTAAAAAGATTTTGTTCAAATAAAGCTCTAAGATTTCTTGTTTGGTGAGGGTATTTTCAATTTCTACGGCAAGCACGGCTTCACGAGCTTTACGAATAATGGTTTTTTCTGGGGTTAAGAAAAAGTTACGTGCTAATTGTTGGGTGATCGTACTTGCACCTTGTGATGCGCCACCATTATTCACTGCAACAAATAACGCGCGTGCAATACCGATAGGGTCTAATCCGTGGTGATCGTAAAAACGACTATCTTCCGTCGCTAAAAATGCATCAATTAAGCGTTGTGGCACTTCAGCTAATTTTACTGGAATACGTCGTTGCTCACCCACTTCACCAATTAATTTACCGTCGGCCGTATAAATCTGCATTGGCTGTTGTAATTCAACGGTTTTTAATGCTTCTACTGAGGGCAATTCTGATTTTAGGTGGAAATACAGCATTCCGCCTGCGACTAAACCTAAAATACATAAAGTTAATAGGGTACTAAATATTAATTTTGCGATCCGCATCGTAAAATTCTCGCTTCGTTAATGAATATTCTTGTCAAGAGACCTATGATTTGGCTGCTAAGTATAAAAGATTCAGCCTTTAAAGAATAGGAAAGAATATGCAATTCTCCCTGAAAAATCACCGCACTTTACAAATTGGTATTCACCGTAAGCAAGGTGATTTTGATTTTGTGTGGTTTGATGAACTTGAACAGCCACAATGTTATCAAGCCTCTATCAATGATAGTGATTTAAAAAATCGTTTTTTGCGACATTTAAAAACTCAATCTCAAGGGAATACTTTTTCTTTGCAGTTTGTGGCAAGTATTTCTGCTCACTTGACTTGGTCGAAAGTATTAATGTTGCCGCAAATATTAAATGCGCAAGAATGTCATCAACAATGTAAATTTGTGATTGAGAAAGAGTTGCCTATGCCTTTGGATGAATTGTGGTTTGATTATATTTCTACTCCGTTAAAGCAAGGTTTTCGTTTAGAGATTACAGCAATTCGAGAGGCGAGTGCTCAAACTTATTTGCAAGATTTTCAACCATTTAAAATTAATGTGTTAGATGTTGTTCCTCATACCATCTTGCGTGCATTTCAATATTTGTTGAATGAACAAGCGTGGTCAGAAAATACCTTATTTTTATTTCAAGAAGATGACTATTGCTTTGCGATTTGTGAAAGATCTCAGCAATCGCAAATTTTACAATCTCACGAAAATTTGACCGCGCTTTATGAGCAATTTACCGAACGTTTTGAAGGGCAACTTGAACAAGTTTTTGTGTATCAAATTCCTTCAAGTTATACGCCATTACCCGAAAACTGGAAGCGAGTAGAAACAGAACTCCCTTTTATTGCGCTTGGCAACGCGCTATGGAAAAAAGATTTATATCAACAAAAAGTGAGTAGTTAAATGTCGATGAATTTATTGCCTTGGCGTACTTATCAACATCAAAAGCGTTTGCGTCGTTTAGCTTTTTATATCGCTTTATTTATCTTGCTTGCTATTAATTTAATGTTGGCTTTTAGCAATTTGATTGAACAACAGAAACAAAATTTGCAGGCGCAGCAAAAGTCTTTTGAACAACTTAATCAGCAGCTTCATAAAACTACCATGCAAATTGATCAGTTACGCGGTGCGGTGAAAGTTGGTGAAGTTTTGCACTCTCTCACGAACGGGCAAGTTCAAAATAGTTTGCAACGATTAAGTGAATTGCCTCTTCAGAAAGGCGAATTAAACCGATTTAAACAAGATGACCATAACTTAAGTTTTGAGGGGCGAGCGCAAGATCAAATGGAATTTGAGTCGGTACATCAATTTTTAAAGAAACATTTTCCCAATGTGAAATTAAGTCATGTTCAGCCTGAACAACATACATTGTTTTTTCGCTTTGATGTGGAAGAAGTTGGAGAAGATAAGTGAAAGCCTTTTTTAACGATCCTTTTACTCCTTTTGGAAAATGGCTAAGTCAGCCTTTTTATGTGCACGGTTTAACCTTTTTATTGTTATTAAGTGCGGTAATTTTTCGCCCCGTTTTAGATTATATAGAGGGGAGCTCACGTTTCCATGAAATTGAAAATGAGTTAGCGGTGAAACGTTCAGAATTGTTGCATCAACAGAAAATTTTAACCTCTTTACAGCAGCAATCGGAAAGTCGAAAACTTTCTCCAGAACTGGCTGCGCAAATTATGCCGTTGAATAAACAAATTCAACGTTTAGCTGCGCGTAACGGTTTATCTCAGCATTTACGTTGGGAAATGGGGCAGCTGCCCATTTTGCATTTACAGCTTACTGGGCATTTTGAAAAAACGAAGACATTTTTAACCGCACTTTTAGCTAATACGTCTCAGCTTTCTGTAAGCCAGTTGCAATTTATGAAACCCGAAGACAGCCCATTGCAAACCGAGATCATTTTTCAGCTAGATAAGGAGGCAAAATGAAGTATTGGTTTTACCTGATTACATTATTTTTTATGAATTGCAGTTGGGGACAAGATCCTTTCGATAAAACACAGCGTAACCGTTCTCAGTTTGATAACGCACAAACAGTACTCGAGCATACAGAAATAATTTCCTCAGATGTACCTAATAATCTATGCGGAGCGGATGAAAATCGCCAAGCGGCTGAAATTCCTTTGAACGCTTTAAAATTGGTGGGCGTAGTGATTTCTAAAGATAAAGCGTTTGCGTTATTGCTGGATCAGGATTTGCAAATTTACAGCGTTTTAGAAGGTGTTGATGTGGCTCAAGAAGGATATGTTGTAACAAAAATTAATCAAAATAAAGTTCAATTTATGCGTAAGTCTGGTGCTCAATGTGATAGCACTGAACAGAAAGAATTAAGTTTTTAAAGGAAGATTATGAAGAAATATCTTTTAAAGTGCGGTTGTTTTTTAATGTGTTTTTGGTTGCCATTAATCGTTTTTGCTAATTCCAAAACTGATAACGAACGTTTTTTTATTCGTTTATCGCAAGCGCCTTTAGCTCAAACACTGGATCAATTAGCTTTTCAACATGATGTCAATTTAGTGATGGATGAGACGTTAGAAGGCAATATTTCTTTGAAATTAGATAATATTGATATGCCACGTTTGCTACAAATAATCGCTAAAAGTAAGAAGCTTACTTTGAATAAAGATGAGGGTATTTACTATCTGAATGGAGGGCAATCAGGCAAAGGTCAAGTTGCAGGAAATCTTACTACAAATGAACCGCACTTAGTGAGTCACACGGTAAAACTCCATTTTGCTAAAGCCTCTGAATTAATGAAATCCTTAACGACAGGAAGTGGCTCTTTGCTTTCAGCAGCTGGGAGCATTACCTTTGATGATCGCAGTAATTTACTGGTTATTCAGGATGAGCCTCGTTCTGTGCAAAATATCAAAAAACTAATTTCTGAAATGGATAAACCTATTGAGCAGATTGCTATTGAAGCGCGTATTGTGACAATTACGGATGAAAGTTTGAAAGAACTTGGCGTTCGGTGGGGGATTTTTAATCCAACGGAAAATTCTGCGCGTGTAGCTGGTAGCTTAGCCGGTAATGGCTTTGAAAATATTGCGGATAATCTTAATGTGAATTTTGCGACAACGACGACACCTGCTGGCTCGATAGCATTACAAGTCGCGAAAATTAATGGGCGATTGCTCGATTTAGAATTAAGCGCGTTGGAGCGTGAAAATAATGTGGAAATTATCGCAAGTCCTCGCTTACTCACTACCAATAAGAAAAGTGCGAGCATTAAACAGGGGACAGAAATTCCTTATGTTGTGAGCAATACTCGTAATGATACGCAATCTGTCGAATTTCGCGAGGCAGTACTTGGTTTGGAAGTGACGCCACATATTTCTAAAGATAACAATATTTTGCTTGATTTATTGGTGAGCCAAAATTCTCCCGGTTCTCGTGTTTCCTATGGACAAAACGAGGTGGTTTCTATTGATAAGCAAGAAATTAATACTCAGGTTTTTGCCAAAGATGGGGAAACCATTGTGCTTGGTGGTGTGTTCCACGATACGATAACAAAAAGCGAAGATAAAGTGCCAGTACTTGGCGATATACCTGGCATTAAACGATTGTTTAGTAAAGAAAGTGAACGACATCAAAAACGTGAGCTAGTGATTTTCGTGACGCCGCATATTTTAAAAGCTGGAGAAACGTTAGAGGCGTTGAAACAAAAAAGTGCGGGTAAAAAATAACTTTTTTAGATGATGAATTTTTTTAATTTTCGCTGTATCCACTGTCGTGGCAATCTTCATATCGCAAAAAATGGGCTATGTTCACGTTGCCAAAAACAAATTAAATCTTTTCCTTATTGCGGTCATTGTGGTGCGGAATTGCAATATTATGCGCAGCATTGTGGTAATTGCCTTAAACAAGAACCTAGTTGGGATAAGATAGTCATTATTGGGCATTATATTGAACCACTTTCTGTATTGATTCACCGTTTTAAATTTCAAAATCAATTTTGGATTGACCGCACTTTGGTTAGGCTTTTATATCTTGCGGTGCGTGATGCTAAACGAACGCATCAACTTAAATTGCCAGAAGCAATCATTCCAGTGCCTTTATATCATTTTCGTCAGTGGCGACGGGGTTATAATCAGGCTGATTTATTATCTAGGCAATTAAGTCGTTGGCTGGATATTCCTAATTTGAACAATATCGTAAAACGCGTGAGACACACGCATACCCAACGTGGTTTGAGTGCAAAAGATCGTCGTCAGAATTTAAAAAATGCCTTTTCTCTTGCTGTTTCGAAAAATGAGTTTCCTTATCGTTGCGTAGCATTGGTGGATGATGTGATTACTACTGGTTCTACGCTCAATGAAATCTCAAAATTGTTGCGAAAATTAGGTGTGGAGGAGATCCAAGTGTGGGGGCTGGCGCGTGCTTAATATAAAGCACTGGAAAAAAAAGCGCGATGAGCGTATTATTCCCGATACTTTCTCTCAAGTATTTAGGACATAATTATGGAACAAGCAACCCAGCAAATCGCTATTTCTGATGCCGCACAAGCGCATTTTCGAAAACTTTTAGACACGCAAGAAGAAGGAACGAATATTCGTATTTTCGTGGTTAATCCAGGCACACCTAACGCGGAATGTGGCGTATCTTATTGCCCACCGAATGCCGTAGAAGAAAGTGATTTTGAAATGAAATATGACACTTTTTCTGCATTTATTGATGAGGTCAGCCTGCCTTTCTTAGAAGAGGCCGAAATTGATTATGTTACCGAAGAGCTTGGTGCACAACTTACCTTAAAAGCACCGAATGCCAAAATGCGTAAGGTGGCTGATGATGCGCCATTAATTGAACGTGTTGAATATGTGATTCAAACTCAAATTAATCCACAGCTTGCAAGTCATGGTGGACGTATCACCTTAATTGAAATTACTGAAGATGGTTACGCAATTTTACAATTCGGTGGTGGCTGTAATGGTTGCTCAATGGTGGATGTTACGTTAAAAGATGGCGTAGAAAAACAACTTATTAGCCTATTCCCGAATGAATTAAAAGGTGCAAAAGATGTAACCGAACATCAGCGTGGAGAGCACTCTTATTATTAGTGAGTGGTAAAAAGAAGATTTATAATAACCGCACTTTGAAAGTGCGGTTATTTTTATGGAGTAAAAAATGAAAACACTTCATCCAGATGATTTTGGTTATTGGTTGCTTACTCAAGGTTCGAATCTTTATTTGCTGAATAATGAGTTGCCTTGTGGTACGGCTAAAACCCTTGGAATGGAAGGATTGCAGGCAATGCAAATCGGTAAATGGAAAAATCATCCGTTGTGGCTTGTGGCTGAACAAGAAAGTGATGAACGAGAATATGTAAGTTTACGCGGATTACTTTCATTGCCAGAGGATGAATTCCATGTATTAAGCCGAGGTGTGGAAATTAATCATTTCCTAAAAACTCATAAATTCTGTGGAAAGTGCGGTCATAAAACACAACAAACTCAAGAAGAGCTCGCTGTGCAATGTACTCACTGCGGGTATCGAACTTATCCTGTAATTTGCCCATCCATTATTGTTGCGGTTCGACGTGGCAAAGAAATATTGCTTGCTAATCACAAGCGTCATTATCACCCGAACGGAGGAATGTATACCACTCTTGCAGGTTTTGTAGAGGTCGGTGAAACATTTGAACAAGCGGTGCGGAGAGAGGTTTTTGAGGAAACCGGGATTTTGATAAAAAATATTCGTTATTTTGGTAGCCAGCCTTGGGCATTTCCGAATTCTCAAATGGTCGGTTTTCTGGCTGATTATGAGAGCGGTGAAATTACTTTGCAGGAAAGTGAAATTCATGATGCGCAGTGGTTTTCTTATGATCAACCCTTGCCAGAATTACCGCCAACAGGTACTATCGCTCGCAAATTAATTCATGCGACGCTTGAGCTCTGTAATGCGGAACATAAATGCGATTAATAAATACTCCACCCCTTACGAATTAAGGAAATAAGATGCGAAATCCGATTCATAAACGCTTAGAAAACTTAGAAAGTTGGCAACATCTTACTTTTATGGCTGCTTTATGTGAACGTATGGCTCCAAATTTTAAATTGTTCTGTCAAATGAACGAGCTTAACGCTGAAGCCAAAACGTATCAAAATATTCTCAATTTGGTGTGGGAATATTTAACGGTTAAAGATGCCAAGATCAACTTTGAAAATCAGTTGGAGAAATTGGAAACGATTATTCCTGATGTGAATGATTATGAGAGTTTTGGTGTTGTGCCGGCGTTAGATGCTTGCCAGGCTTTAGCTGAAATTTTACACGCTATTATCGCGGGTGAAACATTAGAAAGAGCGGTGGAAATGAGTTTAATTTCTTTAGGTACGGTAACGAGTTTATTGGAAACTGAAACGGGGCGAGATTGGTCGGAAAGCGAACTTAAAGAAAGTGAAGATATTCAAGCTGAACTTGATGTGCAATGGCAGGTTTATCGTTTACTTAAAGAATGTGAAAAACGTGATATTGAATTAATTTTAGATTTAAAAAATGAGATCCGAGCCGAGGGGATATCTAATATTGGTATAGAATTTCATCAATAACGTGAGATTTGTCACAATTTTTAAAAATCTTGCTTTTAATTCATCTCAAGTTAGATTATCCTTTGCACAGCTTTTGTGGTTAGCCCGCAGGCATATTTTGAAGAGTCAAATTTTTATTTAACAGAAGGTACAAATTTATGAACAAAACAGATTTAATTGATGCAATTGCAAGCGCTGCAGAATTAAACAAAAAACAAGCTAAAGCTGCGTTAGAAGCGACTTTAGACGCGATTACTGCAAGCCTCAAAAAAGGTGAACCTGTACAATTAATCGGTTTCGGTACATTCAAAGTAAATGCACGTGCTGCACGTACTGGTCGTAACCCACAAACTGGTGCTGAAATTAAAATCGCAGCATCTAAAGTACCAGCGTTTGTATCTGGTAAAGCATTAAAAGATGCAATCAAATAATTAATATTTGAATGATTTTAAACCCTGCCAATGAGCAGGGTTTTTTGTTACCTAAAATTTACTTTACAAAACAATATTCTTTAAATAAACTTTTGAATCGAAACTTATTGCATTTAAGGATAGCTTTATGAAAAAAAGTAGCCAGCCTCGTAATACTAAACAACGTCGCCATACAATTATGCAACTTTTGCAAGAACAAGGTGAGGTGAGTGTAGAACAGCTAGTGCAGCTTTTTGATATATCTGAAGTGACTATTCGTAAAGACTTAAGTGCGCTAGAAACAAATGGTTTTTTATTGCGTAAATACGGTGGCGCAATTTTAATGCCGAAAGAAATTATTGATGAAAACGAAAATTATGAACTTACGAAACGAAAGTTTGTCATAGCGAAAGTCGCCGCCGAGCGTATTCGTGATCATAACCGTATTATCGTAGATAGTGGTAGTACTACGGCGGCTTTGATTAAACAACTTAATTTAAAACAAGGCTTAGTGGTAATGACGAACTCACTTTCGGTAGCAACAGAATTGAGAGCATTAGAAAATGAACCAACATTGCTGATGACTGGTGGAACTTGGGATACTCATTCGGAATCGTTTCAAGGAAAAGTAGCTGAACAGGTGCTACGTTCTTACGATTTTGACCAACTTTTTATTGGTGCTGATGGCATTGATTTAGCGCGAGGTTCTACGACTTTTAATGAACTTGTAGGGTTAAGCCAGGTAATGGCGGAAGTTTCTCGCGAAGTTGTTGTGATGGTGGAATCTCAGAAAATTGGTCGGAAAATGCCAAATTTAGAATTAACTTGGCAACAAATTGATGTGCTTATTACTGATACAGGATTATCAGAACAAGATAAACAAGCCATTTTAGCTCATGGCGTAGAAGTAATTTGCGTATAAAGTGCGGTTAAAAAAGTAGACGTATTTTTTATTTAATTAACAATAAGGAAAGCTTATGTGTGGTATTGTCGGCGCGGTAGCGCAACGTGATGTAGCGGAAATCTTAATTAATGGTTTACATCGTTTGGAATATCGTGGTTATGATTCTGCAGGCGTTGCAGTGGTAAATGAACATCATGAATTACAACGCGTGCGCTGCTTAGGTAAAGTAAAAGCATTAGATGAGGCGGTATCGGAGAAACCATTGATTGGCGGTACAGGGATTGCGCATACGCGTTGGGCGACGCATGGTGAACCATCAGAAACCAATGCTCATCCCCATGCGTCAGGCACTTTTGCCGTAGTACATAATGGTATTATTGAAAATCATGAGGAACTTCGAGAATTATTAAAATCTCGTGGTTATGTATTTTTATCGCAAACCGATACTGAAGTGATTGCTCACCTCGTTGAGTGGGAAATGCGTAGCACGGATTCACTTTTAGAAGCTGTGAAAAAAGTAGTAAAACAACTTACTGGCGCATATGGTATGGTAGTAATGGACAGTCGTCATCCTGAACATTTAGTTGCGGCTCGTTCTGGCAGTCCGCTAGTGATTGGTTTAGGTATTGGTGAAAATTTCTTAGCTTCAGATCAACTTGCGCTTTTAAGTGTTACCCGCCGTTTTATCTTTTTAGAAGAAGGGGATATTGTAGAAATTACACGTCGTACAGTTGATATTTATGATACTTACGGCAATAAAGTTGAGCGTGAAATTCACGAATCTAATCTTGAAAATGACGCGGCAGAGAAAGGTAAATTCCGTCATTTTATGCAGAAAGAAATTTACGAACAGCCAACCGCACTTATCAATACAATGGAAGGGCGTATCAATCATGAAAATGTGGTTGTCGATTCAATCGGTAATGGCGCAAAAGACATTTTAGAAAAAGTTGAGCATATTCAAATTGTTGCTTGTGGTACATCCTATAATGCAGGTATGGTGGCGCGTTATTGGTTTGAATCTTTGGCTGGCGTGAGCTGTGATGTTGAAATTGCATCAGAGTTTCGTTACCGCAAATTTGTTACACGCCCAAATAGCTTATTGATTACCCTTTCTCAATCTGGCGAAACAGCCGATACTTTAGCCGCACTTCGTTTAGCGAAAGAAAAGGGCTACATGGCGGCATTAACAATTTGTAATGTTGCTGGGTCTTCGCTAGTACGCGAATCAGATCTTGCATTTATGACGCGTGCTGGTGTTGAAGTTGGGGTGGCATCAACAAAAGCATTTACGACGCAGCTCGCTGCGTTATTAATGTTGGTGACGGCACTTGGTAAAGTTAAAGGTCATATTTCTGCAGAAAAAGAGCAAGAGATTATCAAAGCAATGCAATCTTTACCTGCAGAAATTGAAAAAGCATTAGCATTTGATACAGAAATTGAAGCATTGGCTGAGGATTTTGCTGAAAAACATCATGCACTTTTCTTAGGTCGTGGTGCATTTTATCCAATTGCCGTAGAGGCCTCTTTGAAATTGAAAGAGATTTCTTATATTCACGCTGAAGCGTATGCGGCTGGAGAATTGAAGCATGGTCCATTAGCGTTGATTGATGCCGATATGCCAGTAATTGTTGTGGCGCCAAATAATGAATTATTAGAGAAAGTAAAATCGAATATTGAAGAGGTTCGTGCTCGTGGTGGCCAATTATACGTATTTGCTGATAAAGAAGCGGGCTTTACACCAAGTGAAGGAATGAAAATCATCACGATGCCGAAAGTCAATGATATCGTTGCACCGATTTTTTATACCATCCCAATGCAGTTGCTTTCTTATCATGTGGCTTTAATTAAAGGCACTGACGTAGATCAACCTCGTAACTTAGCGAAGTCTGTCACCGTAGAATAAAGTGCGGTTGATTTTAAGATAAATTTAAGGCACAGGTTATAGCTTGTGCTTTATCTGATTCAATGAAAAGGGCGAACATTAAAATGTTCGCCCTTTGCTATCTAAAAAAACGTATAACTTAGCCCATACCGTATTTTTTTAGTTTTTTACGTAATGTACCACGGTTGATACCAAGCATATTTGCTGCACGGGTTTGATTACCACGAGTATATTGCATAATCATATCTAACATCGGGTGTTCAACTTCCGCTAATACTAATTCGTAAAGATCATTCACATCTTGACCATCTAATTGCGCTAAATAATTACGCAATGCTTGTTTTACTGAATCGCGTAATGGTTTGTTGGTCACTTGTGATTGCGCATTTAATACTGATACCGTTAAGGCTTCAGCAGGATTACGTTGTTGTTCTAACATTTTTCTTTATCCAAAATTAAATTGAAAAAATCTTCCAATACAATAAGTTGCTCTTTTGGATCACTAATTGCATTAAAAGTCTGTTTAAAAACGGAATCAGGTTGAATTCCCTGTAAATACCAAGCTACGTGTTTACGCGCAATGCGATAGCCTTTTTGTTCGCCATAGAATTGATGTAATTCTTGAATATGACGCAAAATTTGACCGCACTTTTCGTTTAAACTTGGCATTTGGCTTATCGAATCATGCTCAATTAGGTTTTCCACAGCTTGAAATAACCAAGGGTTACCTAAGGCAGCACGACCGATCATAATGGCATCCGCTCCGGTATAATCGAGAACGAATTTTGCTTTCCGAGCAGAATCAATATCACCATTGGCTATAACTGGTATGGCAATCGCTTGTTTAACGGCTTTGATGTTGTCATATTCCGCTTCGCCTTCAAAAAGACAAGCACGTGTACGACCATGCACCGTTAATGCTTGTATGCCACATTGTTCTGCAATTTTGCCGATTTGAACGCAGTTTCGATTAGATTTATCCCAGCCTGTACGAATTTTTAAGGTCACCGGCACATTGACGGCTGCCACTACTTCTCGTAAGATTTTTTCCACCAAATCTGGAAATTGCAACAACGCAGAGCCTGCGAGTTTGCGATTTACTTTTTTGGCGGGACACCCCATATTAATGTCAATGATTTGTGCGCCATATTCCACGTTGATAGCCGCAGCTTGTGCCATTTCTAGCGGAGCACTGCCTGCAATTTGCACGGCATTGAGACCTAAATCTTCGCTATGTGCTAAACGCAATTTGGATTTTTCGGTATGCCAAACTTGAGGATTTGTGGACATCATTTCTGAAAATGTGAGTCCAGCACCATAATATGCACAAAGACGACGGAAAGGCTGGTCGGTAATACCCGCCATTGGTGCAAGTAAAACACGATTTTTTAATTGGTATGAACCGATTCGCATTTTACGTTACCTTCCTAGCAAGCCTAAATCTAATTAGTGTCGAACTGGTCGACGACCGACAAGGCTGGCTATAATACGCATTTTGCCTTACTTTGCAAAGTGAAATTTGTTTAAAAAATACACTTTTTTTGATTGACAAAAAGAAATTAAAGCGTTTTTAGCTTACCCGTAATTCGGCACCATTCTTCTCTCACCTCGACTGGCTCTAACGCAAATGTTTGCGTATAGGCATCGCATACCGATTGAGCTTGAGTTTCTAAAATGCCCGATAAACCAAGATCGCCATTCGGTTTAACAAGTTGGCTAATGATTGGATAAAGTTCTTTGAGAGGACCAGCAAGAATATTTGCCACCACGACGTCAGCTTTTAAATCAGAGGGTTTTTTATCAGATAGGAACAGCTGTAGGCGATCTGCTACGCCATTTTGCTCGGCATTATTGCGACTGGCTAGAATGGCTTGTGGATCGATATCAATTCCCACCGCACTTTTCGCACCAAGTTTTAATGCAGCAATGGCTAAAATACCTGAACCACAACCAAAATCGATGACGGTTTTATCTTTTAAATCTAGGCCATCTAGCCATTCTAAACATAGTGCGGTTGTAGGATGCGTACCTGTCCCAAACGCTAAACCTGGGTCGAGCATCACATTGACGGCATTTTCATCAGGCACATCACGCCAACTTGGACAAATCCATAAACGCTTACCAAATTGCATTGGGTGGAAGTTATCCATCCACTCGCGCTCCCAGTCTTTATCTTCTATTTGTTCAATTTTGTATGCCGTATTGCTATCTAAGTGTTTCGCTTCTTTTAATAAGCGGACGATTTCTGCCATATCTGTTTCTGCATCAAATAACGCAATAACATCGGTGTTGCCCCATAAACGAGTTTCACCAGGCAAAGGCTCAAAAATCGGTGTATCTTGACTATCCATAAAAGTCACGGAAACGGAGCCGATTTCTTCTAAAAAATCACTCATTTGTTCTGCTTTTTCATTGGTGCTATTTAGGCGAATTTGAATCCAAGCCATTTGTTTTTTCCTTTATTTCATAAAATGGGGCGTATTATACCGATTTTTTCAAAATTTTCGGCAGTAAAGTCGAGCCAAGTGTGGCGAGCATAATGATTGTTATACCCAGTGTGGCTGAAAATGATAGCGTTTCGCCAAGTAATGATACGGCAAATAAGATGCCGAATAGTGGTTCAAGTGAGACTAAAATACCGGAGATATTGGCATCCACACTATTAAGGCCTTTATTCCATAACCAATAGGCAAGCCAGCTACAGCCAATGGCAAGATATAATAAACCTGCAATACCTGTGGAATTTAATGATATTTGCCAGTTTTCTGTGAGTAATAGTGTAAATGGCAACGTTGTGACTGTTCCAAGTACAATGCTGACGGAGGTATAAGCTTGCGTTGAGACTTTGGCCACAACTCTCTGTGTCCAACGTAACACAGCTGCGAAAATGATCCCTGCACTTAGTACTAATAAACAGCCGAATAAACTGATGTTATCAATGCCTTCATTATTTTTTCCACCATTGATTAAAATCGCCACGCCAATAAATGCCATTGCGCCGAATAGCCAGTGAAACCATTTTGCTTTGTCTTTAAAGAAGAAATGCCCGACAAATACAACGAGCAACGGTTCTAGTCCAATCATGGTGACTGCACTGGAGGCGGATGTGTATTTTAGTCCGATGAATTGCAATAAAAATACGGCGGTATAGTTAAAGAATGCCAACCACCAAAGCTGTTTACGCATTGGTTTATCAATTTTTTTCCAACGACGTAGAAAGAGTGGCATGACAATAATCATTGCAATAATTAACCGCACTTGCACAACAAGCACAGGATCCATCATCGAATAAGTGAGTTTACCGACGATTAATGAACTGCTCCAAATAAGTAGCGCAAGAATTTGATAGAGCATTGATGTATCCCTGTGAATTGTTCCAATTCGAAAGTGAGAGAATTAAATATCACCTTCCTCTCATTTAGAAGAAGGTGACAGCATATTGATTAATGCTTAAAGTGCGGTAACTTTTAATTGAGTTTTTTCAATACGACGTTCGCCCAATTTATTACCCACTAAAAATGCAATTAATCCAAATACTAATGACGGTACGATTTGATGGAAGTTAAATAATTTTATGCCAAGTTGAGTGAGCAAGATATAACTTCCCAAGCCGATAATCATTGAGCTTAACGCACCATAAGCATTTGCTTTATCCCAGTAAATACCCAGCACAATCACCCATAAAAATGCGGCTTCTAGTCCACCAAATGCAAACAGGTTTAACCAAATAATCATATCTGGTGGATTGAGGGCAGCAAAGATTAAAAGTGCGGTCAAAATCAGCGTAATAATTGATGAAAAATAACTTACTTTTTTCTCATTTTTTGCGGCTTCTGGTTTTGTAGAAAGGTATAAATCTTTTACAAAAATAGAAGAAGATTGAATAAGTTGCGCATCAATTGTGGACATAATCGCAGACATTGGCGCAGCTAAGAAAATCCCCGCAACAATAGGTGGTAATACTTTGAGCATTAAAGTTGGAATCACTTGATCTGACACGGTTAAATTTGGAATAACTGCACGACCAAGTGCACCAGCTAAGTGCATCCCGAACATAATGATGGAAAGTACAATTGTTCCTATCAGCATGCCTCTATGTAAGGCTTTGCTGTCTTTAAATGCCATACATCGAACAGCAGTATGTGGAAGACCGACAACACCGAAACAGACGAGCACCCAGAAGGAAGCCATAAATTGAAAATCTAACATTCCATTTGGCCCGTAAGGCGTGACTAACGCAGGATCGATTTCTGTTAATTTATTAACCGCACTTTCTACACCGCCGAGCGCATAAATGGTTCCTACAAGGAGAATAATAGTACCTAAAATCATGACGGTACCTTGAATGGTATCCGTGAGTACGACGGCACGGAATCCCCCGATAAATGTATAGATACCTACCGTTAAAGCAAATAAGAGCAATGCTTGAGTATAAGAAATGCCGATGGTTGTTTCTAATAAACGCGCACCACCAATAAATTGCACGGTCATGGCTGCAAAAAATGCGAGAAGAAGTGCAAGGCTTGATAGCCAGACTAAATATTTGTTTTTATAACGATAAAGGAAAAGATCGTTAATGGTTAACGCATTGGTTTCTCTTGATAATAGCGCGAATTTTTTACCTAATGCGCCTAATGCAAGCCACACAGCAGGGACTTGAATCATCGCAAGTAATACCCAGCCTAATCCGTATTTATAAGCTGCACCAGGCCCTCCGACAAAAGAACTTGCACTGGCATAAGTTGATGCGGTTGTCATTGCGAGCACAAAACCAGTCATCGAGCGGTTACCTACATAATATTCCGTTAGGAAATCGCCTTTGGTTCGTTTTATATAAGCGAAAATCGCAGCACCAAATATAAATGCAAGATAAATAATTAAAGGGAGAATAATACCTAAATTCATTTTTGATTCTCCTCATCCTTGATTTCAAGAGAGATATTTTGATAAATAATTTTGATAATCCAATGGCCAATTACAATAAACAGAATAGGCAAATAAATACAAGAGAGTTCGAACCAGAGGGGAAAACCAATAGGCCCTTGAGTTTCTTTAGGCAAATAAGCACATAAGCACCAACCTATCACATATAAAATAGATAGGCCTAATGCCCAACTAGCTTCCTTGGCCGCTTGTTGATAACGTTGTTTTAATGTCATGTTTCTTCCTTAAAATTTTTATAAGTGAAAGTATATTTTTGAATGGTATAAGGGGCATATATTTTATACGCCCCTTATGTTTGCTAATCTTACAACTTTTTTGAATAATTCAAAATGTTTTGCTTATTTCTAAGTAAATTCGATTTTTGTCATATTCATAAAAAGGATGATTACTGGTTACCTTTTGATACGACCAAGATAATTTCGGTGTGATTCCCCATATATGAAAGTTTCTATGCCAAATAGTAAATACTGATGCATATTCCTTATTTTTCTGGCGAATACCAATAAGATCTTTTTCTTTATAGGCACGTTGTGCATAATTCAGGATTAAACGAGTTGATATGCCTGCCTTCCATTCTTGTCCCCATCCTAATCGGACATTTTTTCGTTGATAGGCGTTATCTAAATCTCGAGTATTTTCGCGATTATAATCAACTCCACCAAACCAATACTGTCCACTTTTCGCCAGGTAAAGTAGCGTAGCGGAAGCTAGATAGTTATTTCCATTGAGATGTTTACGAGTTTCATAGCGTTGTTCACCATACTCAAGTGCGGTCGAAATTTGCCATTTTTCATTTAGCCAATTGGATAAATCCAATCTAGCACCTGAATTTTTAGAGTATTGTTTCATCGCATTTCCGCCAGATGAGCCGCCCGCATACCAACGTTTTTCAGTAAATGGCATCAAGGAGACTTCAAATCGCGCAGTTTGGTATCCAAGACCTACACCAGCTCTCGCGTTAAATTCATTATATTTCTTGTTATCCCAATAATATTTCCCACTACCTTCCAAGGACAATTTTGTAAAGTAGTTGTGAGGTAATGACCATTTCTTTTCAGCATTCCCAAAATACGAAAATCCTCTGGCACTTTCTTTTTCCCAAGCTGTCCAGTTGCCAATTTTGGTGCCTGCTTTTGGCGCATTATTAATATTACTTTCATTTAAAAAACTAAATCCACCTTGGATTTTCCATTGATCTCGTTGATTTAAGGCTGAAAGATATTGTTCAATTATTTTTACAGAATCAGGGGAAACTTGCTCTGCTCTTAACTTTTGAAATTGGTCTTTTGCCGCCTCGTTATCATTATTCAGAAACAAGGCTTGAGCTAATTGATAGCGTAAAGGTAAAAGATCTGCTTTTTGTGAAAATAAGTGTCGGTAGGCTTTAACGGAATCAGAAAAATGTCCTTTTTCTCGTAAGTCAATCGCTTCAGCCCATTCTAACAAAAACGGATCTTTTTTAGGTAAAGGCTGATATAGTGGTAACAAAAGCTGTACTGCTTCACCATTATTTTGTAATACCGCAGGGATAAGACCGCGAATAATCAAATCTGGATGTTTCGCTAATTCTTCTTTTGTAATCGATAATTTTGACTGATTATTATTCGTCAAAAGTGCGGGTGTTTTTTGTGGCAAATTTGGTTTAGCCAAATGTAGTTGTTCATCTAAACGCCCATCATGTGGCTGAGGAAATTTTTCCTCGGCAATAGAATATGACGTAAGAAATAATGATGAGCCGAGAAATAAAATAAATTTAGTTCGTATATTCATTTTTATCCTTATTGGGAAAGAATAAAGCAAGCTTAAGCTTGCTTTAATTAAATAAAATAAAGATTATTTTTTGGCTGCTGCAAATGCACCACCCCAAGAATTATCATTTGCTTTCACTAAATCGCCTAATTCTTTCGCGTTTTCACCATAAAATTTACCCTCTGTAATACCTTCCGAGACAAATGCACCGTAGGCTCCAGCCCAAGAGTTATCTTTAGCTTTCACCATTCCACCTAGTTCTTTAGCACCATCGCCGTAAAATTTACCTTCAGCAATACCCTGAGATTTAAAAGAATCTGATTGAGCAGTACCAGAAAAAGTATTTCCTGTAATTTTAGCTTTTTCAATATCAATTTTGACTTTTTGTGAGGAACTTGGAGATTTTGTTGTATCAATGATTAAACTACCTGATAATTTTTTATCGCCAAAATTAACAATAAACTTTGAGCTTCCTTTCATATAATCATCAGGTATAACATTTTCTTTTGATGTCATTATGCTTTCACCTTCATAAATGACTTCGCCTGAATCAGGTAGTTTTTCAGTCGGGATTCCATTATAAAAAAGAATATCATTTTGTCCTGCTTCATTACTTGCAATTGCACCAAAGCGCACAGCAGTATATTTATTACAACAAATGTGTGGAACTCCATTGAGCGGTTGCTCAATATATTTAGCTTCATTCCAATTTTCAGTAAAATCAATAGGGATTTGTTTTCCATCAACATAGATGCTAGTTAAATCAGTAGATTTTAACTCTTTTTCTTTATACTCAATATTTAGGTCTTCACCAGCAACCTCTAATATTAAACCTGTATTAGTTAATGAGTGCTCTGGAACTCTTGGAACAGGTTGTTCTGATGGCTGATCTGCAGGAGTACTTGGTTGAGCAGTTGGAGAACTTGGTTGAGTAGCCGGAGTAGTTGATTGAGCAGTTGGAGTGCTTGGTTGAGCAGCTGGAGTACTTGGTTGAGGGGCTGGAGCGCTTGGTGCTGATGACCCACCACCGCTTCCACAAGCCGTTAATGTTAGGGTTGCAAGTATTGTTGAACTAAATTTTTTTAAATTGATGTTCATAATTTCTCCTAAAATAACTAATGGGGGATTATATAGAAAAAACCATTAATTGTTTTAATGAATTCTCTATGTAATTTGTCTTTTATAATAAGGTTTATAAAATAAATAATAAAATGGAAATGGCTAACACCTGTTAGCCATTTAAAATTTAATTATTCATGCATACCTAATTTTTTCTCCAAATAGTGGATGTTTGTTCCGCCTTTTTGGAAATTTTCATCTTCAAGAATTAATTCATGAAGTGGGATGTTGGTCTTGATACCATCAATAATTGTTTCAGATAATGCATTTTGCATACGACGGATTGCAACTTCACGTGTATCACCATAAGTGATAAGTTTTGCGATCATAGAGTCGTAATGTGGAGGCACCGTATAGCCGCCATAAACATGAGAATCCCAACGAACGCCCAAGCCGCCCGGTGAATGTAAGTGATTTACTTTACCCGGAGACGGTAAGAATGTTTTTGGATCTTCTGCGTTAATACGGCATTCTATTGCATGGCCTTTAACTTTGATGTCTTCTTGTTTAAAGGAAATCGGCAAGCCTGCTGCAATGCGTAATTGCTCTTTCACTAAATCTACACCTGTAATCATTTCAGTTACTGGGTGTTCCACTTGAATACGAGTATTCATTTCAATGAAATAGAATTCGCCATTTTCATATAAGAATTCAAACGTACCTGCTCCGCGATAGCCTATTTCTACACACGCTTTTGCACAGCGAGAGCCGATATCGCGGCGAACTTCTTCTGTGATACCTGGCGCTGGCGCTTCTTCCACAACTTTTTGGTGACGACGCTGCATTGAGCAGTCACGTTCAGCCAAATAAACTGCATTGCCATGGGTATCTGCTAACACTTGAATTTCCACGTGACGTGGATTTTCTAAGTATTTTTCCATATAGACCATATCATTGTTGAATGCAGCTTTCGCTTCTGCCTTTGTCATCGCAATAGATTCTTCTAATGTGTCTTCGCTACGAACAACACGCATACCTCGGCCACCACCACCGCCAGATGCTTTGATAATGATTGGATAGCCAATACGTTTGGCGATTTCTTTATTTTTAGCAATGTCGTTACCTACAGGGCCATCAGAACCTGGTACACAAGGCACGCCTGCTTTTTTCATTGCTTTAATAGCTGAAACTTTATCGCCCATTAAACGGATGACATCTGCTGTTGGGCCGATGAAAGTGAAACCTGAACGTTCAACTTGTTCAGCAAAGTCAGCATTTTCAGATAAAAAACCGTATCCTGGATGAATTGCATCCGCGCCTGTTACTTCGGCGGCAGCAATGATAGCTGGAATATTTAAATAACTTTTTGCAGAAGGTGCTGGACCGATACAAACGGTTTCATCAGCGAGTAAAACGTGTTTTAAATCACGATCAGCGGTGGAGTGAACCGCCACTGTTTTAATACCTAATTCTTTACAAGCACGTAAAATGCGTAGTGCAATTTCACCGCGGTTAGCAATCACAACTTTTTCTAACATAAAAGAGTCCGTTTAGTCAGATAGACGTGAATTTTTATGTAGGTTCTTGAAATATTGTTTTCTCTATTCAAATTTGGCGTGAACAGATTTCAATTTATATCGCCTACGATAAATTCGCTCTAATTGTTTGTATATGAAATAGGCGGACTAAAGTCCGCCCGACGAAAATATTGGAAATTATTCAATAACGATTAATGGTTCGTCAAATTCAACAGCGTCACCGTCGTTGATAAGAATTGCTTTTACTACGCCAGCCTTGTCCGCTTCAATACGGTTCATCATTTTCATTGCTTCAACGATACAAAGCGCGTCGCCAACTTTCACAGATTGACCCACTTCAACGAATGCTTTTGCTTCTGGGCTTGGACTGCGATAGAACGTTCCTACCATTGGTGAACGTACAAGATGGCCTGATAATTCATCAGATGCAGCTTGTGCTGATGTCGCTGCCGCTTGTGCTTGAGCTGGCGCAGCAGCTGGAGTTGGTGCTACTACTGGTGCTGCAGCGTATTGAACTGTTGCTGGAGCAACCGCTGGCGCTGCACGGCTAATACGTACTGTACCTTCCTCTTCTTGCACTTCTAATTCAGTAATGCCAGATTCTTCTACTAATTCGATTAATTTTTTGATTTTACGAATGTCCATACGTTCTTCCTAAAAAGATTGAAATTTTAACCGCACTTTTAAATGAAAAGTGCGGTTATGAATAAACTTATTTTTGTGTTGCAAAGATTACCTTAAATTTTGCAAATTTGCGATAAAATTCTGTGAATTTCGCCAAAAATGCTCGATTTTCTTATTTTTTAGCAAGGTAATCGATAGCAAATAAAAAGGCAAACTCGTAACCTTTTGCGCCCAAACCGCAAATAACGCCTTCAGCCACATCGCTAAAATAAGAATGATGACGAAATGGTTCACGTTTATGTACGTTGGATAAATGAATCTCCACAAAAGGAATTGAAACAGCTAAAAGTGCATCGCGCAATGCTACACTGGTATGAGTGTAAGCAGCAGGATTAATTAAAATAAAATCGACTTGCTGAAAACTTTCGTGGATCTTATTAATTAATTTTTCTTCATTATTGGCTTGAAAACATTCCACTTTTACATTGTGTTGAGTAGCTAAAGTTTGTATTTTCTCTTCAATGGATGCAAGAGAAATACTGCCATAATGTTTTGGCTCGCGAGCCCCTAACATATTTAAGTTCGGGCCATTTAACAGCAAAATTCTGTGTGTTTGCGACATTTTTAATCCTTTTTGTGTGGCGCATTATACTGGTTTTTCGATTTTTGGTGGTCGAATCAGATAATTTTAGTGATAAATTCAGATTCTAAATCCACAATAGGTAAATCAGAACCAGGCCAAGCGCGTAGTACTTGATATTCCATCAAATCTAACGTGTCTAAGCCTGGAGTTACATTCGGGGTGTATTGTTGTGCAATTCGCGCAAGCTGAGAGAGCCCTAAACTGCTTTCGATACTTGAACTAATAACCGCTTTTAGACCTAACGAATGGGCTTGGTTAATGAGCTCAGCACAACGTTGAATTGAACCAATTAAAGTGGGTTTGATTACGACAGCCGATAAGTGCGGTTCTTTTTCCAAGCAAAAATTAGGCTCTCGCACGGATTCATCCCATGCAATCGCAATGTCGGTTTGCGCTGCAAATTCACGGCTGAGTGCTTGTGTTTTACAAGGTTCTTCTAAAAATTGAATACGTTTTCTATGTTGGGGGTTGACTTTAGCGGCAAATTGCAACGCTTTTTCTAATGTCCAATGGCGGTTTGCATCCAGTCGTAATTGTAAATCGGGAATCGCTTCTAAAAACATATCGGCAATCAATCCATCGCGATTGGCTTCGTATATGCCCACTTTCATTTTTGCCACTTTTTCGCCTTCTATGCTCGCAAGTTTGGCGTACAGTTCATCGGGATCGCCATAACAAAGTGGTGCTGTATGGTAATTGCCTTCAGCTTGTAAATAACCTTTCATTTCATCCATTGCGCAACTGATACCAAAAGCAACGGAGGGATAGGTGCCATTTAATGGTACGCGAGGTGCATCACAGCTTGCATTGCACCATGTCGTTAGCCATTCAATTGCTTGTTCTTGAGCTTGGTCTAAGGTTTCTTCGCTAAAACCAGGTAGCGGGGCGATTTCTCCCCAACCGTCTCGGCTGCAACTCACTCTTACGACTAAGCCTTCACGGCGTTTTAAAAAACGATCACGCAGAATAAGTTGGCTATCAACGGGGATGGAATAACGGTAAAGATTAAATGATTTTTCAGCCATGCTTGCTCCTAATACAAAAGTGCGGTCAAAATTCATGAAGATTTTTAACCGCACTTTAGAACGATAAATTAAGGGTTACGTCTGAATTTACTGAAGTCTGGGGCGCGTTTTTCGTTAAACGCATTGCGACCTTCTTGACCTTCTTCAGTCATGTAGAACAACATTGTTGCGTTACCCGCTAATTCTTGAAGACCAGCTTGGCCATCACAATCCGCATTTAATGCTGCTTTCAAACAACGAATCGCGATCGGGCTATTGCGTAACATTTCACGACACCAACGCACGGTTTCTTTTTCAAGATCAGCGTAAGGCACAACAGTATTGACTAAGCCCATGTCTAATGCTTCTTGTGCATTATATTGACGGCATAAGAACCAAATTTCACGCGCTTTTTTCTGACCCACTAAACGAGCCATATAGCTTGCACCCCAACCACCATCGAATGAACCAACTTTTGGCCCAGTTTGACCGAAAATAGCATTTTCAGCAGCAATCGTTAAGTCACAAAGCATATGTAATACATGGCCGCCACCAATTGCATAACCAGCCACCATTGCTACCACAGGTTTTGGACAAGAACGAATATCGCGTTGGAAATCTAATACATTTAAGTGATGTACGCCGCTGTCATCTTTATAACCGCCGTAATCCCCACGCACTTTTTGGTCACCACCAGAACAGAATGCTTTTTCGCCTTCGCCAGTTAATACAATGACACCAATGTTTTCATCGAAGCGTGCATCAGAAAATGCAGTGATCATTTCTTTCACTGTTTGTGGACGGAACGCATTACGAACTTCAGGGCGGTTAATCGTGATTTTAGCAATACCATCAGTGGATTTATGATAGCGAATATCGCTATAGCCTTCACTGTGATCGACCCATTCAACAGGCGCATATAACACATCATCTTTTGGATTTTGCATGAGAATTCCTTTTAATTAACGTAAAAAAGTGCGGTCATTATAGCGGAAGTTTTTCGGATCAGGAAAACTAAATTCATTTGCTGCTTTATCTGTTGTGAAGATATTGCTAGAATTTTGCGCATTCTCACTTTTATAAGGATCAAATGTGAAATTAATTGCAACCTTAGGTGTGGCAGTATTGTTGTCTGGCTGCTCAATTTTTGGAAACTCACAATCCGCAATCCCAGGTGAATTTGCGGGTGCGGATTACCAACTTTCCGATCAAGATGCAAAACAATGGGCGATTGCAAGTAAGCAAGCAGAACAATGCGTTTACCCAAATTTAACTCGAATTTTGCAACAGCATTTTTCTAAAGAGGATAGCTATATTCACTCACAATATGTCTTTTTCTACCCATTGGAAAAAATTATTGGTGAGCAATATGTGAAGATTATTCAAGGAGATGAAAAATCGATGAATTATGCAAGCTATCAGTTTAAAAAATTCCGTACCGAAGTGGGTAATGTTGAGCCTTTAACGGAGCAGGCGTGTTTAAAATTACGTAATGAAGCGCGTGATGATTTGGCTGTCGTGAAAGGTCAATATAAAAATGGTATGGTGGAAGTGCAGAAAAATGAAGATGGCACACCGAAAAATCCTGATGGTATCGCGACGAATGAAAATAAATTCTTCTTTGATATTATCAAATGGGGATCGATGTTGTTGCTTTAGTCTAAAATTCGATGAAATAAAAAACCGCACTTTAAAGTGCGGTTTTATTTTTCATTTTTTCTAGCTAAAAATTACGCTAATTTTTTGATTTGTGCAGCTAATTTAGATTTGTGGTTTGCTGCTTTGTTAGCGTGGATTAAGCCTTTAGAAGCCATACGGTCA
>ERZ772909.196-NODE-196-length-41192-cov-4.922673_pt1 | contig 41192 bp, 63 predicted proteins | sample MGYA00511137_ERZ772909 | MGnify/ENA primary metagenome ERZ772909 (study PRJEB29015, sample SAMEA2738095) | human oral metagenome | biome: human oral; feature: human-associated habitat; material: saliva | place: China | collected 2270 ... | reverse complement strand
ACACCACGTGAACGTATTGGCATCTTAGCAACGAAGGTGGCGATGTATGAGTGACGAGGTTTTTGCATTATATTACAAGCCAGATTGGAGTAAGGACAAGTTGTATTTTGCATATAGAAGCGAATACGGCAGCCTTGTTTTTACCAAAAATAAATACGGAGCTGAGTTATATCATATTTATGGGATACGAATAGCGCAAGATAGTTTATCTAAAAGATTAGGTGTCCGCCTAAGTGTAGAGGAAGCTTACGGAGATGACGAATGATTAAGAATATTATTAGATACACAGCGATGGTTTCGATAGCAATACTATTGCCAGTAGCACTCTACACGGTAGTAATATCGATATACAAATTCTACCTATTTATAGCGGGGATGATAAGCGTAGAGCATAAAGAGTTGATAGCTCTCTGCTCAATGGTAGTGCTAGCTATGGGGTTGACGCGCTTTATTGTGGATAGCTGTGCCGAGCACGATATTAAAAGACAATAGAAAGAAGGGGGCAAATGAGCTACAACACACCAAAATTAGGCGAACAAACAAATGACAAATGGGCACAGTTCGACACACTGAGTGATCATTTGCGCGGACATTGTAAACACCAAACGGAGGAGAGTATGACAGAATACAAGAAACGTATCGGCCAATACAACGACATGATGATTGACACGCCATCGCCCGAGGAATTGCTGGCAGAGCGCAACAGCGCAGCCCTAGGCGATGCGGTACAAAGTTTTGCGGTGCCGCGAGCTGTTGTCAAGGGCGACACAGTCGAGCCCCACGACTTCGACGAGGAGGCTAACGAAGTGCAGCCAGCGATGTTTGAGATGCAAGAGGTGGTAGACGGCCTCCCTGAGAGCGAACTGCAGGCTTACAAGGATCAGATGCTTGCAGAGATTAGCGACCGTGAGGCGATCGTGGACGCCATCAACCGTCGGCTCGATAGCGTGCAAGCTAAGCAATACACGCGTGGTGTACGCAGCGCTATCACTAAACAGGTAAAGATGTAATGACCCTTAGCGAGTTTAAAGAATTAGCCCAAGCTGCGGGGTTTAAAGTCTTCATTGGCAGCTATTGTGTTGATTTAAGCCTACGTCGGAAGCCGTGCGCGTCGATAGTTTTATGCAGGTTCGCTGATAGCTGGGTAAATACTGGCGACATCGACAACGAGGTAACTCGTGCTGAGCTGATAAGTCTCGTATCAGAATTTGCAAACACGCCCTTAACCGACCGACACGAGAAGGTCATTGCTAAGCACAAGAACGGCTCGTATGTTAAGCGGTTGGATGTTGTGATGATGGGCAAGCCGGCGCTTGAAGTGGAGATGACCAATGACATCGGCGAGGCTAATGACGGCATTTCTGCGCAAGAACGCGACTGGCTTGACGATTTATTTGGAGATAAGATAAGTTATATAGAGGAGTATTAAGAATGAAAACGAGCGAGTTTATAGAGGAAGTTGAAAAGCTCGGATTTAGCTACTATCGGGGCAATAACGTCATCTCGATAGAGCGGAGCGGCGTGGTAGTTGCGTCAATTTCTGCAGATAGATGGGCGAGGTACGACATCAGTTCACACAAGCTTACCAGCGCAGAGAAGATTCCGCAATTGACAAAGCTGTTGGCCGAATACGGCGATACACCTGTAGAAGATCGAGAAGAAGCTTATTATAGGATTTGGATTCCGGTGTTAAGTAAAGAACATAGGGTGTATATCCATGGCGCGTCGAGCGATTCAGCAGTTATAGCATTCACCAACGACAAAAATCTCGCGGATAAGGTCAGCGAGCGAGGCGCTAAGGCTGTGGTGTTGCTTATGGACAGGACCCACAACATTAAAGTAGAAAAAGAGAGGGTGCGATGAATACTAGTTTATTTGTAGGGCTTTGCGAAGACGCAGGGCTTAATGTAGAATTTCGAAGCGGTATTACATATATATATGGCGACCTTAACGAGTGTCTTGCGGATATATCAGAAGACAGGGTTGGCGATTACTATATCGACCTATGGAATATCTCCACAAAACACACTGAGATTATTTCTGAGGTTGTGCCTAAATATGCACTCACCCCAATTAAGGAGCGAGAATGAGGTACGCCGTATTTCGCGACGACAACCTTGAGCAGGTACTCGACCACGCAGACAGCGACGCGATCATTGTCGCGATGAACGGGCGGGGCGTCGATGTGCTAGCCTACAACCAGTTCATTTCGGGAATGACAAACACCCTAGAGAGCGCCGACGGTTTAATCGAGATTGTCGGCTATGAAGACAGATGGCTTGCGAACATGCTAGACAAGGAGATAGAAAAAACTAAGAGGACGTTGCGATGGCTTGAGTCATTGAGAGAGGATTATAATGGCGAAAGTGATTAACGAGGATGTATCTACCGCTATTCGCAATCGGGTGCAGCCAGACCCCGATTACGACGAGATGGCCGAGCGGCTCGATGAGATTGGGTTGTCAGTTACTCGCCATAGCCGCAGGTGGTTTACTATCCATAAAGGCGATACCGATATCGTAGAGGTATACGTTAACCGATATACGGCGCTTAATGGGGTAGATACCGATATCGTCGCGGAAGAGGTGGGTAAGTTACTCGCTAAGAAGCGGAAATTTGCAGAGTCGCATCAAAATAGTTGGGATGCACGATGGAACAAACAGAAGCGCTAGAAATAATGCTATCTGGTCAATCGGTCATACTCTGTGGAGCAGGCGGATCGGGCAAATCGTTTACGCTTAAAAAGTTTATTGAGCAAAACAGATTGTTGGGTCGTAAGACGGCGGTTACAGCTACAACGGGGCTGGCCGCCTCCCACCTTAATGGGCAGACACTCCACAGTTGGGCGCGAGTAGGGTTAGGTAAAGAGCTGCCAGATGATTGGCAATTTACCATTAGCAAGAAAAAGCGCAAAGAGTTTCAAACGACCGCCACTCTTGTAATAGATGAAGTAAGTATGATGCCCGACTTTGTGTTTGACATGCTAGACACTGTGCTTAGATGGGCGCGTAACGACAATCGGCCATTTGGTGGTATACAGCTTATCTTATGCGGGGATTTTTATCAGTTACCGCCAGTTGAGGGCAAATTTATCACCAATAGTAAGGTGTGGAACGAGCTGAACATTAGAAGCTGTTACCTTACTAAGGTGTATCGTCAAAAGGATGATAGACTACGCGACCTGTTAGACGGAATCCGCGGCGGGAAGCTCTTTAAGCGCCATATAGCCTATATTCAAAGCAGGATGGTTAAACCTAATCGTCAAGTGCCACGACTGTATTCCCTTAATAGGAAAGTAGACAGTGAGAACGCTAACCAGCTCAGCAGGCTTAAGGGTGACTCTATCTTTTACATGATGACCGAGAAGGGCGACTTGAATATCATTAACGGGCTAAAGGGGTCGATACAAAGCCCCGAGCTGCTCGAGCTAAAAGTCGGCGCACCTGTCATCGCCACCAAGAACAACAGCGAGGGGCTATACCATAACGGATCACTCGGTAAGGTTATCGCGCTAGAGGATGGCTTACCGGTTGTAGACTTCCACGGTAGCGAGGTTGTAGTAAATCCCGATACATGGGAAGTAAGCAATGAGGGCGTTACGCTTGGTGCGGTCACCCAGATACCATTAAGGCTTGCATACGCTATTACAGTCCACAAAAGCCAGGGTATGACGCTAGACGCCGCAGAGATTGATTTAGCTGAAGCGTTTGTGCCGGGCCAAGGATATGTTGCACTGAGCCGCGTTGTCTCTTTAGACGGTCTTTACATTAAAGGAGCAAACAAAATGGCCTTTAAGATGTCAGACGAAGCACAAATGATTGACCAGATACTGCAAAAATCATGCAAAGAAAAAACCCCGCCAAGAATAGCGGGGCGAAAGAGAGAGGAGTGAGGCCTCACTAGCAATATAGCACGTTGTAAATATTACATGACACTGACCATTGACTAGAATATTGCTAGGGTGTATACTGAAGACATGAAGGAAGTTAATTATCACAGCAAGATTGTTGGCACAACGTTTGAAAACCGCCAAGATATACTTGCGCACCTGGAAGGTAGTGAGAGCCTCCGGGTTAGGCGAGAACCTGAAAACCGATATGATCCACGAGCAGTTGCGGTGGACGTAGATATCAAAGGTAAATGGTATCCAGTTGGGTATATCGCCAAAGACAAGAACAAAGATATCGCCGAAGCCTTAGACGCTGGCCGAGAGGTAGAGATAAAGCTATCAGAAATCACTGGAGGGGACAAGGGTAAGAACCTTGGCATGAATATTTGCCTCAAATACGAGAAAGACGACCCTGAACCCATCTCGGACGCTACGAACGATCCTACGGCCTCTCAGGGGGCTCAGAGCGTAAATTTGAAGAACCCTACCGTATACAAATCTAAGGTGCTTGGGCGAGAGATTACAGTAGGTGTAGATGGCGGCCACATCTACCTGCCGCATTACATGTCGGGTAGCCGTTTCCCCCGTAAGTTTTTCAAGCAATTTACCGATGAAGATAAAGAGCGTGTACTTGATTACTACGAGCGAGAGAAGGACGTCAAGCGAGACGTAGTAGAGAACATGTGGGAGATGAAGGCTGATATAGCTACCGGCTACGGCTCGGCAGTCCACGCGGCGCTAGAGATGTATTTTACCCATTACAAAGATGGTGAAAAAATCAAGGGTAAAGATGGCATCAACAAAGCTCTCAGTAAGAACGTATTTATACGGTACATTGTCCAGACGCTAGTTAACGATATCGGCCCAGGTAAGTATCTACCAGAACAATTCATTTGGCACGAGGGGCTACGATTTTGTGGGGCTATCGACCTGCTAGAAGTCATCGATAAAAATACTGTGATCATTCATGACTACAAAAGCTCGACAGATGTCAACCATAAAGTTTACCAGGAAAAAGACAGCCCATTTAAGAAAGACGTTGACAACACCCAGCTCGGCGAGTACTGGCTGCAACTGTCTTTTTACGCCCACATCCTTAAGCAGTACGGGATAAATACGAAAGAGTTGCAGATCCACCACCTAGATCCCGAGCGACTAGTAAGCGGCAAGCGGCCTTGGGTTCATTACACGCACGATGTCGTTGATATATCTAAAGCATTAAAGGAGGACTGAATGCTAGGAAAGTATAAACTGTTAAGCGCTAAGCTAAAAGCGACCAACAAAACGGTTGACAAGCTGATAGACGCCAATAACGATGCCTGGGACGAGCTAAGCATCGACAAAAAAGAGCTAAAAGATTTGCGGAAAGGGTTCGATAATATCGGCGAATGGATGCAAGACATTGACGATGTCCAGATGCTTCATACAGTAGCGATTGACGAGCTGCGAGATAACGTCGCATTGATTTTAGATCACTTAGGGGTTGAAGTAGTTCAGCCCAGTGATAAGCCAACACTTAAAAAGAAAGGGAGTAAGTAAATGGCACAAGATTGGCTAGTAACAGACGCGTTTCAAGGGAAGGATCGCGACACCAAGCAAATCACTGTTAAGGAGTTTAATGGCAACCAGTTTCATGTTTACATGGTGAAGGTACAGAACCAGCCAGTAGACGGGTGGATGCAGATCCTTCGCAAGCCAGGCAATGCAGTTAATAAGGGTGATAGTCTTTATGGCGACATCATCAAGAATCAGTGGGGTAAGGCGCAATTTAAGCGAGCAGATCGGCCATTTGGTCACCAAGCGCCCCAGCGGCAGTCAACGACTGATGACGCAAAGTATAAGGCGCTCGAGGATCGCGTAACGGCATTGGAGGCTAAGTTTGATAACCTCGCCCGGTTTCAGGGCAATGTCGCCAACGACCCGGGAGAAAGTGCTCCAGACCTTACAAACCTTGATTACTAGTTGAGATGATAGACTACCAGAAAATTATTCAGAACATTATGTTCATCAACGAAAAGTTTTCTGATGCACAATGGGTTAAAGCACAAGGGGCGGATGTATTAAGTTACACCGCCCTTAAGCTTTCTGCGATGAAAGGCTACCTCGCTGAGTTTAAAGAGGATGCCCTACGTAACCTATTAAAGGCGGAGCGTGAGATGGAGACGGAAAAATCGAGAGCATTCTTAAGGGCTCGAGAGAAGTTTCCAATAACTGCCGCATCAGAAGCTAAACACGCAGATGAACAGTATATTAAAAGTAAAGAAGTATACGGGGAGGCTAGAGTATTATATGAGCGACTCAAGTCAATCTCGGCAGACACGCATGACCTCATCGACGCGATCAAAGGCCGCACGATCGAGCTCCAGTCGCAGAGGAAAACCGAAGCGAATCTCTAAATTTAAGCCCGCTAAGTTAGATGACTCACCAGCTGCCCTGGCCTTCCAGAAATGGGGAAAGATGAAAGGCGCACGGTTAAGAGGGGTATTAGCTCACGCTCGCGGTAAAGCCCATACGTTCGACCAAGAGGCTAGACTCAAAGGCAACAGGGCATCAGTAGCCAATAGAGAGAAGCGCAAGAAAGAGAAGCTAGAAAAGCAACAATCAATAGATAGGATACTAGATGATATCTTACAAGATTAACGGTAACTTAGCTAAGCTTAATGAACATGATAACGCCAACCGGGTAAATAGGTTTGCAGGCGCGGCGCTTAAGAAGAAGATGAACGAGCTAGTCTCTTCACAGGTTAAGGGCCAACCAGCGGTAGAGAAGCCCTGCAAGATCAAGTTTACCTGGTACTACTCGGGCAAGCATGACTTTGACAACATTAGGTTTGGCTGTAAGTATGTGTTAGACGGTATGCAACACGCCGGCGTACTACCTAACGACAACCAGTCGTGGGTTAAAGGTTTTGATGGAGATGAGTTTGTGAAGGTTCAAAAGGGTCAGGAGGGTGTACTTGTCGAGGTTAGATACATTTAGTCCCGATAACTATACGGATAGCGAGTCGGCATGGCTCGCTTTTCGTCGTTACTGGCTAGAAGATAATCCGCCACTTGATAATGGCTGTTACTTGTGCGGTATCTGCAACAAGTTCGTCCCATTAAATGAAGTCACATTAGACCACATAGAGCCCCGCGAGGCGTCTAATATGTTTGATCCGCTTAATATACAGCCAGCCCACGGTGGATGTAATTATCGTAAAGGCAGTAAGCGTTGGAGGCCGCTTGTATCACAAGAAACGCGGGATTTCTTAAAAGCTTTGTCGGAGATGTAGGTGAATAAGCGAGAGGTAATACAAACATTTGAATCGTATGGTAAAGCGATAATAGACACGCCAATACACCCGGAGAGAGACTACGCCCAACTAGATGCCTTATATAGGGTATTAAATCAATTAGGCCTTACCTCGGTTAAGTTGGCGGAGATGCGGAGTGTTGTAAATTCTACGCTAGACAATCCATATGAGTTGGTGTAGTATACTAACTAGGAAGGAGAAATGATATATGAGTAAGATCGGACAAAAGGTAGTTGAGCTTATGGAGCAAGGCTACACGATGGATGAGATTGCGGAATACCAGGGCATCGAGCAATAGACAGATGCGTGGGATAATCCTTCAAAGAACTTAAATAGGAGGTTATATTAGTAAAAACCTAGTAACGAAAGCGAAGAAGTACGCCTTACCAGCTGCTATACTCGCGCTGGTCGTGTTGAACATTATCGCTCTTAATGCGAACCATAATGTAAAGCAAGACCTAGTCCGCCAGGAGGCTAAGACTAATACAACGAAAAATGCGCTGAGAGCACGCTCAGAGGCCGTAGAATCGCTCAAAAAAGAGAAGACGACCATTGAGTCATCTTTGCGCGAAACAAGGCAAAACGCCGAGAACCTTACGAAGGAAAACCAAAGTTTAAAAGTCAGCTTGCAGAATAAGCGAGAGGCGAAAGCCGCCGAAGAGAAAAAAGCCCAAGAGGCTAAAGCTCAGCAGGTAGCCCAAGCTAAAGAAGCTGCAAAGACTATGCCCCAGCCAGCGGCCCAGCCCGTACAGGCGGCCGCCCCAGCTGGGTGTCAAGCTATTAGTTCGATCTTGCTTGCTAATGGCATATCACCAGCCGACTTACCTTTTGCGCTACAAATAGCCCAGAAGGAGTCGAGTTGCAACCCTAACGCGGTGAACCCTAATGGTGGCGCGTGTGCTTACTTCCAGGAGTTACCTTGTGGTAAATGGGGTGGCACAGGTAACATTGCCGGCCATATCCGAGGCGCAGACGCTTATGCTAAAGGTCGCTATGGTGGCTGGGCACAAGCCTGGACCTCGTGGCAGGCAAAAAAGTGGTGGTAAAAGATAGGTGCTAGTTGGTAAACTGGTTAAATGTCAAGGAAGACGCAGCCTATTTTATTCAATACCCTAGGGAGACACACGTACGTGTCAACGTTATCCTCGCGGTTAAGGCAGGTGACCGTCTACAGCTCCGGTTATAATAGAGCTGTTCAAGTCCAATTGCTAGCCTAAAGCTGGCGGGGATATAAAGGAAGGAGAGAATAAAGTGAATATACCCGTAATGGAGTATGAGCCTGCCGACAAGGCGGAGATTTGGCTAGTTAATAGCCGGCTATCAAGTATAGAACTGGAGGAGCTTTGTGCAGAATTTGACGAAGATTAGTCAGCAAGAGTTTGATCCGTTGCCAAAGATACTTTGCCTGGACATTGAGAGCTCGCCTAGCCTTATCTGGGCGTACTCACTCTGGAACACAAACGCGGTTAAGGTTGAACGCGACCCAACGATTATGTCTATTAGTTGGCAGTGGGTTGATATGGATAAGACGCGGAACCTCAATCTCAGCAGTATGTCTGAGGAAGAACTGGCGCGCCACATCTGGGATCTATACAACCAAGCTGATTATGTGCTCGGCCATAACTCAAATAGGTTTGACAATAAAATGATTAATGCACTCTTTATGAGGTATGATCTTACGCCACCTAGCCCGTATAAGCAGATTGATACCCTACAGGTTGCGCGATCAGTTGCGCGCTTTAATAGCAACCGGCTAGATAGCCTAGGTAAGCTCTTACTGGGTGAGGGCAAAACAGAGACAACATATAAAGATCTTTGGTACGACTGCCTTATTAAGAGCGACAAAAAATCGTGGGAGCTTATGGCCGAGTACAATAATAGAGATGTTGATGTAACTGTTGCCCTTTATAAGAAGCTGCGCCCGTGGATTAAGAACCACCCCAACATTGGCGACCACACAGGTATTGACGGTATTTGTCCTAAGTGCGGAAGCGATAATATCCGCAAAGATGGCAGTTATCGTAAACGTTCAGGCCGAGTGCAGCGCTATAAGTGTCTACACTGCGGCGGCTGGTCAAGTGAGGCTAGTGTAAAGAAGGAGGGGCGATTGGTCAATGTATAGCGATAGAGATGCTCCTTTAAGCCGGGATGTCGAGTGTTACGTTTGCGGCGAGATGGAGTTAACAAATCGGGACTTCTTGCCGCCTAACTGGATTATTAGCTGGGACTATGACTGGACTATTTGCCCCACCTGTCGAGATAAGATAGAAAAAGAGCTAGGATATGAGCTAGATTACTTTATGAAGGGCGCGGAGCCTGACCCGATGGATCAATTTAAACAAGAGGATTTCTTTTTATGACACAAACCACAAGTGGCCTGAAAACACTTAAAACATTGCTTGAATACGTACGCGTTATTCTTGCATTCCCCGCTGCAGTGTTGGCGTTTCTCGCCTACGGGGTAATGATCACATTCGCAGTAATTGCCGTGCTTATCGGCGGTGAACCATATGAGCAAGCGGTTAACGACGTAAAGGAGACACTATGAGCGATATTAACGAAGTACTAGATGAGCGCGGCAAGCGTTATGGTAGCTACATGGGCCATGCAGAAGTGAGCCAGAGTATTAAGAATATCCTATACGGCGCGCTTGCTACGAACCCTAATATCGACTTTGATTTGCTAGACAGCGATATTAAGGAAACACTGGAAATGATTGCCCATAAGCTTGGCCGTATCGTTAACGGTGACCCTTATTATGCAGATAGCTATATTGATATTGCAGGATACGCTAAACTAGTAGGAGATCGACTAAATGACCTATAAACAAGACTTGACCAAGCGCCTAGAGGAAGCTACAACCCTTGAGGAGAAGCTCAAAATTATTGAGGAGGCGCAACAACATTTTGAAGTAAACAATAAAGAGCGACGAGTGGTGAATGGGGAAATCGTAGACCCCGCGGAGCTGCTCGGGTGCTCAGGATGTCAGTAGTATGGAAACTGTATTAATTGATTATAGAACAACAACCAACCCAGCCGTTGAACATATCGCGGCGATGTTGATGGCTCACGATTACCGGGTATCTATCTACAGTGTAGACGATGACCCGGCCGGTGATGTTATCAAAGACCTAGACGAACGGAGCTTCCCCTATGATGAGGTTCGCCAACACTACGGTGAAGATCCTATTGATTACTGGGCTACTGAAGTGCCAAAAGAAGCGGATCTTAAGTACGTGATCACTGATAACTTTAATGACGCGACAAAGTTTAAATGTCCGTCATTAGTGGTAGGTTTCAATGACTGAGTATATTAGTAACGAACGCATCGAGGAGATTGCAGATGAATATTTTGAAAAACATCGTGGACAAAACGCTGCGCAACAGGATTAAGAATCTTGAGATCGACAACGCCAAGTTAGTTGAGCAGCTCAAGTGGTGCAAGGCCCGAGTTGAAGTACTTGAGGAAGCAAATGCCGATGCAGTGGAGCTTGCCCGTCAACACGTGCTACTCTCCAATAAAGAGCAGCTGCTCATTGCCGAACGCAAAGCCTTAGACGAGTACCAAAAACATTTACTCGACCTGGCGCTGTTCAAACAAAACCAATAAGAAAAGCCCCCAATAACTGGGGGCTTCTTTTATTTGTTGCTAGCCTTAGCTGCGACAGTTACAATACCTGCCGACTGTAGACCGAGTGCGATACCGCTATAGATATCAAGGCCCTGGAAGCCGAGATACCCAGCAATTGCACCGGTGGCAACCGCGAGGATGAGCTTGCCGAGGCCGCCCCATTCTTTCTTATTTAACATATCAAATGCCTTAACAATTGCGGGGATAATAAATAGGTTCAATGCTTCCATGGTTAATCCTTCTTAAAAATGCTCTTAAAGGCCTCTAGGAGGCTCTGTAAGAGGTTTCTAATATCTTTTAGTATAGTTGTACTATCTTCGTCTTTAGGCTGCTCAGAGGTGCCCTCAGAGGGCTCTACGTGCGTTTCTGGCTCAACCTCCGGCGCCGGGGTGGCCGCCCGGTCTTCTACGTGTTGAATTTCGGGAGTCGGCGTCTCTTTAATGCGCTGCAGCTCTTTGTACTCATCGCTATTACGTATATCATCTGCTACCATCTGCCAATTCCAGCCATTGCGGATTTGGCTGCGGTAGTGTTCGATACCGCCTTCATCTGCATCGCGCTCTAGTACTTCTTTATACAGACGCTTAATCTCGTTAGTCTCACTGTCGTAGGCTGCCTGCAATTCGCGGGCTTTAGCTTTAGCTTCCTCTACTCGTCGAGCCTGGACTGCTTGTCCTTCAGCCGAGGAGAGAAGATCTTGCTTAATTTGCTCCCAATTCCACCCGGCGTCGATCTGCTTGAGGTAGTGGGTAATAGCACCTTCATCAACGTTGCGGTCAAGGATTTGGCGGTACAAACCATTAAGGAAGTTAATCTCGTCGCTTCGGTCGCGCTGGGCTACGATATTCTCTACATAAGTACGGACACGATAGATATTGTAGCCACCTACTCGCCACCCTGCATTTAATGGGTCGACGTCAGCGGCGTATACGATACCTGCGCCAAAGTTAGCGGTACGCTGCCCGCTGGCTGCTACATTCTCTTCAAATACAGTGCCATCACCCATATAAACCCCGATGTGGCCATAACCGCCACCGTCATAGGGCCATACAAGGATATCGCCCCGCTTAAGGTCGCCTACACGGTCTGCAATGCCTTGCGCTACAAGTGCTTCGCCAAAGTCTTTTGCATGGCCGCGGGCGGCAAACGGAGACGGCACTTTTTCGCACATCTCAGCGAGGAACCACTTAATGAGGCTCACGCATTGCCCGGTTAAATAGCCTTGGCTATTGTCTGATTCTCCAGCTGGGAAGAATATCCCGATACGCTGGCTTGCCCAATCTTGAGCATTAGCTGCTAGTGCCATTCATTCTCCTATATGTTTATGCAAGTTGAGTCACCAGCTATCTTGTACATGCGCCTATACGCCGAGTCTTGCTCGGTCTCATATTTCCACGCCACCCAAGATGTTTGGTTACCCGAGTTGTCTTTTATGTTTACACAGTTAAGTATAGGGCTCTTACCGTTGACGCCATCTACGCCATTCGTACCATTAATACCGTTTGTACCATTGGCCCCAGCTTCGCCGGTATCGCCCTTACACTTACCGCTTGCGCAGTATCTGGCAACAGCCAGTGCGACTTGATCATCGCTAGTGCTCTTGCCTTCTGCGCCTTTGCATTTATTATCAGCACAGTAACTAGATACCGCCGCCATTACTTGGGCGCTGGTAGGGGACTCTGAGCATTTATTGGTTGAGCAGTAAGCTTTAACTGCTATCTGTATCTCGTTGCTTGAGGGGGTTCTCCCGTCCTTACCACTAGAACCTAGTACTTGCCCGACATTGCGGGACTCGCCATCTGAGTAATAGACAACGAGGTTCCCGTCTTTGTCGACCTGGGCGTTAGTAATACTAGTTACTGGTTTTTCTACCTTCGCACCACCCGAGATAGTCACCGATTGGCCCGGCTTAAGGGTTAAGCTCTTGTATAGTGTGTAGCCACTAAAGATTAAGCTGAGCACCATCATAAACGACAATGCTTTAAGCAGTTTATCTTTGCGGAGCCACTCCATTGTTCGCTTAATAATGGTCATCTCAGCAACCCTCCCGTGCCGCGGCTGAGTAGGGCGATGAGTATCGGTATAAACGAAGTGATCACTGCTCCTACTACTAGTCGGAATAGCCATCGGTTTTTATCTTTCTCTTCGGCCGCATCGTCTTCCAGTTTTTTAAGCCTTGCCTCTATGTCTTTTTTGTATAGGTCAAGTGCATAGACCGGGACAAATGTTGCAGCCTTTCGGGTTTCATGGAGGTCTATAGCCTGCTGAATGGCTTCTTTGACCTCCCACCGGTTCATTGTTTCATTTTCTGCCACAATTCTACCATCCAGATTTTTGCTTATGTTTTTGTTTAGAGGACTTGACGACTCGGTTTAGTTGTATTTCGCGCTGAGAGGCTGCCTTACGTTGTTCGTTTGTTAACTCGAAGCCGTCATAAGCCCCCTTCACCTTGCTATTATACTCGTTGATAATAGACTGGGCTCTATTGCGGTTACCTTCCTGTAGAGCCTGTTTGGCGTCGTCGTATGCCTGTTTACGGCTAGGGATGTTATTGGTACGCCTGAAGTACTCGGTAGCCTGCTCTCGCTCTTTAGATGACTCTAGGCTTTCAATCTTAGACTGCTGAGACTCTTTGACCGCGCTAAAGCTACCCTCCTTGAGCCACTTTTGACCATTCTCAGTAGTGTATTTACCGAGGATTGCCGCCTTGAGAGCATTGCCTTGGTCTTGGTTTTGCGTGAAGCGGGTATTGCCTTTATCGTTTTTCACGACACCTTCCTCTACTGATTTGATACCTTCAGTTGTACGCTTAGCCTGTGTACCGGCTGGCACTATAAGTTGCCAGTTCTTCTCCCAAAACTCTTTGACACCTTCGCCTTTATCTTTCTTAGCTAGTGCGCCGAGAAGTCCTGGGTTCTTGTTACCATCTCCGAATAAGAGGGTCATTGCAGGTGAGCGGCGGAATTTATTCTTTTGGTCTCGCTCGAAGCCTTTCTCGTCCTTGCCTTCGATGTTAGTCCAGGCCTGGATTTGGTCGTAGAATGGGATATGGTCGGTTTCCTTCATGCCGATGAATTGGCCGAGTGTCGCCTGCACACCCCATGCGGTAGCGCCCATTGCAATAAGCTTACCCATGTCATTAGCAGCTAATCGGTAGTTGCCAGCCTTAACGTCCTTAATAGGCTTGAGACCCATGCGAATAAGGAAGCCAGCTTGCTTGCCGTCAAATGTTGCCAACTGAGTAAGGGTTCGCATCCCCGGCCCGTTAAAGGCTGCAGGTGCATCTACCTTACTGGTAATAAACTGAGTATCAACTGTCGCCTTAGTGCCGTACTCCATTGCCTTCTTTTGCACAAAGTCTTGGGCTGCTTGGCCGGTTAGACCGGCTTCATTTGCCCACCGCTCCCATTTAGCGCCGTTGAGCTTTAGGCCTTTAGCTTTAGCGCCGGCGTATGCCTGGGCGCGCATGATATTGTCCATTGTAGACACCATCGACATAAGCCCATCAGACACCTTGTCAAACGCCTTGCCGGCCTTGCTTTGAGTTAGGCCCTTGAGGTCTTTAAGGCCCGTGCCCTCGTCAAGTACGCCGGAGAGTTTAAGCTCTTTGCGACCCTCTTTGCTTGCGAGCATCCGTGCACCATTTACCATACCAACGCCTGCCCATTTAGGGTTGAGATTACCGACTGTAGCGATTTCCTGGGTCATCTGGCGTAGTGCAGTAAGCGGAGACAAGCCAAGCGTAGCCATTGCATTAACTGCCCGAATTGCACCGGTTGACTTCTTAAACGCGTTATGGCCAAACTGAGCATCGAATGCTTTCTCGATATTGCTTTGGTTCTTACCCTTAATCTGGTTAATGTAGTTGTCAAGAAAACCGGCGTAGGCTTCAAAGTTTTTATGCTCGGCTGAAGCGAGTTTAAGCTGGGTGCTTACACTCTCAATCTTACGGAGTGATGGCTCGATGTTCTTAGCCTGGTTGATACCGTTGAAATAATCGCCAAGCACCTTCCAGACATCTTTGCTGTATTCTTCGCCGCCCTTCTTACGGCTCTTAAGCGATCCAATATTTAGTTCGCCTTTAGCCAGTTGACTCTCATCAAACAGATTAGCTAAGCCTTTAGGGTCGTTCTCTCGCATATGGGGGAAGTAGAAGTCATTAATCGTACCGTAGCCGTTCTCCTTAAGCCAAGGCTTCACCTCGTCAAGCATCGTGCGTATTTCTTTTGCCGCCTTCTCGTGGCCGGGGACATTTAGGGTTTCGACCTTACCCTCCAAGTAGTCAACGATATTGTCCATTACTTCGGGTTTCTTCGCGTCACTACCGAGGGCTTTTTGAATGCCGCTTAACCGATTAGCAATTTGCTCACCTTCAACAGCTGCGCGGCCCGTGCCGTTTACCAACTCACTGAAGAGTCCGGCACTTTCGGTGTTGAGGCCACCTTTGTCAAATAGGACGCTTGGGGAAGTTACTCGAGCTAGGGCCATCTGAGTGTCTGAGATTTTACTAATACTCTCTTTAGCGTGTTCAATATCCTTAGCATTTAAGGTGTTGGCCAACTCTTTCTGGAGGGTCTCACCGTTGCGCTCCAGGGCGATCTTTAACTCTTCTGGGTTCTGGGCCTTTGATACTTCCTGCAATGCGTAGGTAGTCTTGCCATCATATTTCTTAGCCTCTGCAAGGTTTTGCTCAGCTAGTTGGCGATGTTCGGCCAGCTTATCTTGGTCAATTTCGCGGAAGGTTTTTGGGTCGCTACGGATTAGCTCATTAGCATCACCGACAATCTCTTGGGCCCGCTCCTCTACCCGCTGCTTCATCTCGTTGAGTTGTTGCACTTGGGGTAGATCGCGCGCGCGAGTCTCTTCTAGTTCCTGCAAGTCCTTCGTGTACTGCTCGTCTAGGCGTTGTCGCTCAATCTCTTGACGCGGCCCAGGCATGTCGTTAACAGCTGCGAGTCTCTCCTTATAGGCTGCATCCATCTGGGCATGTGCTTGATTATAGGTGTTGTCGTTCATTAAGTTTTCAAGCTTAACATCGATCTCGTGGCCTAGGTCGGCCGCCTGTACAGCAGCGTTGCGCACCTCTTTCGGCATTTGCTCATCGCCAAGGATCTGCCCTATAGACTCTACGCCATCTCGCTCGCGGAATACATGATCAGGTAAGCCATCTACCCTGCCATTGTCGATATTGTCTAGGTATTCCTGGGCGGTCTTGCTGTTATTAGGCAGCCCGTTGTTTTCAAAGTCCTTGCGCGCCTCTGCTAATTTGGCATCTACTTGCTCACGAAACTTAGGGTCTAGCTCGTAAGCCATCTTCTCTTGCTCAGTAAGGCCTTTAGGCGTCCCACCCGGCTTGAGGTCTTCATTGAGTCGGGCAATCTCTTCAGGGCTCTTTGGGCCATTTACTTCGTCGTTGATATCGTCTAGCGGGTTGCGTTCACGGTTAAGAGACTCAGCTTCACGCTGGGCTTTTAGCTCTTCGGATTGCCGGCGGTATAGTTCAGCGTTAATCTCTTTGTTTTGAGGATCTAGTGCACTAGCTTTATTCAGCTCTTCAGTGCTTAGACCTGCGTATCGGCTCTCAGGTTGTACAGAAACATCGCTTGTAAGCTCACCAGAGCCGTTCTGGTGGCTTGCGCCACTCGAGTTGATATCTAACCCATCTTCGCTGGTTTTAGCGTTTGTAGGGGCCTCTACGGCCTCATCGACACTTCGCGTTGCGCTCGAGGCGTCGTCTGCATTCTTGGCGTTGACGTCATCACCGACCTTGCCGCGGAGTTTACCGACACCATACCCCAGACCTTCGAGGCCACCCTGGAAGATTGCGCCAGTAGCTGCCTGTTCGCCGGCTTTTTGTAGGGCCTTATCAACATCACCTGTCTTGCCGTACTCTTGTAAGAAGCCTTGAGCGGCATTTGCACCGCCTTGAGCAGCCACCTCTTTAGCGATTTGTCCAGCTAATGCTTTACCTGTAAGCTCGGTACCGTCCACAGCTAGACGAGTAGGGTTGATAAAACCAGTAAGAGTAGAGCCTGCATCGATAGCGTCGCCAACCGCCGTTGCCCAATCGCGAGCATCTGCTTTACCCTGACCGATCCTATCGCCAGCTTCCTTAGCTTTAGTAGTGTCTTCAATATTTTTACCGGTGATGTCCTTTTGATCACGTATCCACTTACGAGCACCTTCAGCAGAGTCCATAATAGCCTTACCGGCTTTTGCGTTGGTGTCTTGGTCGAATGCATTTACTACCTGGTTGGATGCAAGCGCCAAAGCCTCGCCGGTGTCGACAACTGCACTAGCCGCCTTACCTGCCGCCTGTTGTACACCTGCGCCTACACCTTTAGCTGTATCACCAAGCCATTTAAGACCATTACCAAGCCAGTCGTTTTTCTTTTTCTCCTCTTCCTCTTTCTTTTTCTTCTCTTCTTCTTGGCGCTTCTGCTCCTGTTGTTGCTTCTGTTCTTCTTCGTAGGTTAGCGAGCTATCGGGGTTCCAGCCATTGTCGTACTTATTGCCCTCGTCATCGGCTTTGACGGCCGCCCATCTATTGCCGTATACTTGCTTCCATTCGTCTTCAGTCATCTATTTCTCCTCTCTTATCCGTAGTAATATTGTTTCCACGCGTTACCGCCGCGCTGGTTCTGGGGCACATACTTCCAGAAATCGCTTGCGAACTGGCCAGTGTTGCCGCCAGCGCTTCGGTAGGCGTCACGCGCCAACTGGAATATCGCAGGGCTGATTGCTCGACCGCTTTGGATGGCACCTGCAATAATACCCTGGGCTGCTGCGTTCGGACTAATAGCTTTACTGCCGCCTCCCGATCGCGCACGACTATATACAGCGCCGCCTCCACCGCCGCCGCCCGAGTAGCGGGCCGCACTTAAGGCCGCCTGCTGGGCGCGGTTAAGAGCATTCTGGCTAGCTGTAAATGCTTGGGTTGCCTCACGTTCGCTGCGCTGGAAGTTGCGATTCTTTTCGTTCTCGCCTGCAGTAAACTCTTGTCCTGCAATCATTTGGTTCCAGTTATTCAGTGCGTCCTGTTGCCTGTCTACGCGTCCTAGAGCGTTAGTGCGTAGTTCTTTATCTAGATCGGCTAACCGTCCTTGCAGCTGTAGACCTTCATCGTTCTGTTGAAAGTCGGCCTGCATTAAAGCAGGGAGAGTTTTCTCGGCTTCGTAGCGAGCTTGCTCATGGGCCGGAATGCCGCTAAATGCTAAACCTCTACCTGTTGCCTGGTTATTGATTGCATTATAGGCGTTACCGCGGGCTGCATAAATACCGGCACGTTGGGTGTCGTATTTTTGCCCTAGATTGCCGATTTGTTGATTGATGACATTGCGCGACCCTTCATAAGCGGGGTTTAAGTCACCGATCGACTCTTGGATTGTTTGAACTTTAGGCGCTGTTGCCATCGTCTATCTCCATTAACTAATATTATTCTGATACTCGTAAATGCGAAACATTAAGTATCCTGAATCTATCCCAGTAGGCTGGCCATACGATGAGTTGTCGACCTCTACTATCGGGGTTATTTTATCATGTGTAATCTCTAGAAAGCCTAAGAAGTTCAAGCCTCCGTTCATACCAGCCCCGCGAGACTGCCACCTCGTATTAATCGAGTGGCGAGTAAGGTAGTCATAAGCTTGGCGCTTGCCCGGGATATCGAATGACTCCCCACGAATACGCCACTTTGTCCTAGCTGGGGCTACACCCTGTACACGTATCTTGGTCTCTATCACACGAGGCAAACAGAAAGCAAACTTATCTGAGTGAAATACCCATGGATGGTCTGTCTTTACCGGGATAAGCTGCAGATCGTACTGGAGAAACTCACCGTGCACTGCCGCCTGCTCCATTGTCGCATTCAGCTTAATAGTGTTTGCGCCGTGGTCATAGGTCGTATATAGAGATATCGGGCCGGCAGATGAGTCTACCAACCCTCGTGCACCCCTAAAGACGTAAGTGCCGCGGACTAAGTATTTGCCAGTTAAGCCGGAGGGTATCTCGAGTATTGAGACGTTACTGCCTGGCGTCATATTCATTGTGCCAGTTAATCGTTTAGCGATAATCTCGCACTTACCAGTCGACCTAAACAGGAAGTTCTTATCTCGATGATATATCCTATAGTGCACTGTACCCTTAAAGCGAGCGCCGCCAAACTGAGGGGCCTTGGCAAACCAAAGCTTGCCGTTCTCGGCGAATACGTTGAACTGATCATATGGAGATCGTCCGTATATCCAGGGTTGATTAGGATACTCTAGCCACGCGCCGAAGTAGTCTCCGTCCTCTATATCGTCAAGCGCGGTAGTTGTAGGAAGGCTAACGTCTAGCTCTTTACTGCCCTCTTTAAAGTCGGTCGGATACCAGAAATCGCTATGAAATATAAAGTTATCCGGGTTAATCATCTTACTGTAGTTTCCTCTACAACGTCTTTACCTGGCACGGTGATTGCGATAATATCATGATCCCCATTAACGGGGCGGCCGATCAAAAGTCGGCGCGTCCCCGTTGAGTCTTTACTTGTCTTAGTTCGTGACTCGTTCTGGAGTTGTTCGAAGTTCTTATTGATCGTATTAACTAGCGTCGCGTCATCCATACCAGGTGTCAGCTGAATAAGAGATAACATTACAACTTCTCCGTTACTTGGACGTGCACCTCGCCATCAAAAGAGAGGTTCCAGGGGAAGATATTACCGCCCGAGATAAAGATCTTGCCATCTCGCTTCTCGCCGTTTACTACTAGGTGGCCCGAGTAATGGCCAAAGTAGGTGCAGGTAACGATGATGTTATCAATCGTACGACCTACAGGTGCGGGGAAGCTCCCAAGCCCTGCGCGGCGACCATTGGCCTCAATGAGCAAACCAACGTGCCCTGGGCCGTTATGGTCATTTTGCGTACCAGTAACAGGAATGGTACGGCTATAGGTCTTAATACCGCCCATATCGGTTACTGTCCAGCCGTTATCGTCAATGTATTGGCGGAGAGCCAGCTTGTCTTTAGTAATTGAATTGTCGGCGATCTTCTCACGAGTCACTGCCGAGTTTTTGAGGTTAGCGGCATCAATGTTACCGTTAAACTCATTGTAGATAGTACCAAAACGGTTGTTGAGGTCGTTTGCTACTGCCTCAGTACCATCTTGTAATTGTGAATAACTAATTAATCCCATTTATAACCTCTTTGCTTTATAACTAAATTGCGCGCCAACAAAGGCCACGCGGTTTTCTACACCATTGCGGAATACACGCAGCTGCCAGTATCGTGCATACCCCGAGTAGCTTTGACGCTTTGGTTTAAACGATTTACTACCACCGTAGAGTGTGCCATCACCCCACTTAAATTGCCCCCACCTTGCACCATTAACGGAGAGTACTTGCTCTTTAATTTTCGGCGCATCAGCAAAGTCTTTGTCCATTGCGAGACCGACTTTAAACGTAGAGTCAACACCCTGGAAGATGGGGTAGAAACGCTTGAGACGTTTACGCTGCATTGGGCTACCCATGCTATCATACTTGAACCGATATTCAAAGTCGATTGGTGCGCCCATGTCGTGGTAAACTTGTTGCTCGGCATAGTAGCTCATCCCAACGTAAGAGTTAAACACTGCGAGCTGTCCACGGTCATCTGCATCGTCGTAGTAGATTGCGCGGTCTCCGTAAATGCCGGTATCGTATTCAATATCCTTTAATGGCTTATTGTAAATGATGCAAGTATCGTTAACTGTCGAGCCGCTAGAGGCCAAGTAGAAGCGTATCTCATCTTTATACTTAGTCGCATCTATATCGGTAATACGTGGACACCCATCAATTAATGGAGTAATAGCATCTGATATGCGAACGTCGCTTGATCCATTAAACATAAACAGCCCAGCATCACCTACAAAGTAGATTGCGTTCTCGTCTTGCACTACTCCGCGCCGTGCAATAGCGCCCTTAAAGCCGGTAGATTGCCGCATTGTGAATGAAGCCTCATCGTAGCCGCTAATAATATACTTGCCATCCTGGGTAAAGACAACAAGATTGTCCTGGAATGAGCAAAGCTTAACTACTGGCGAACCATTAAATGGTCGCGGGATGGTAAAGAAACTTGTACTCCGCCATTCGTTATACCATTGCTCACTTGGCTTTGTTGGTATCTTGCCAGTCGGATCCCACGCCGGGTTTCCAGGAGCTTCGCTAAACCTAATCGTATTAGGCAGACCAGCTACGACGCCCCACATACGATCTTTGTGGAACATCACCTCGCGTAGTATGGGCAGTTCGGTATCGACGATACGTCCTACGCCAGTATCGATAATCTCCACGTCATCAATCCAGAAGTCCTCTCCAGTTGAGACAAACTCTAGGCTATTAACATCTAGCTCGGGCCAGTAGTAAAACTCGTGGTTATCCCATGAGGTTGTCATCTGCTTTTGGTAGCCTGCAATTGGGCGGAGTTGAGTATTTACGCTTACGAACACTTGCGACGTGCCGGCCGCGCTGACAGATGAGAATTTAATCTTATAGCGTTTGCCCTTAGTGAGTTGGATGTCGCTCTTGGTGTAGCGTTGTCCGCCACCCGTAATCTTAAGCGAGGCGGGAGACGATTTATATACTGTAGTATCTCGCGTAACGCTACCTTGCCATCGGACAGTCGGGAGGCTAAAGTTGCCGTTGTCTACAATGTTGGTGCGATCTTGAGGTGGCGTACCATCCCAGTAGCGCAACTCATCGTGGCCATTGACCCAAAACATCTTGCCGTCACCGTTAGCAAAGCTGTATTCGCTTGCTTCTGATGACAGGCCCGACATGATCTCGCGCCATTTACCAGCTGCTTCATCTGCATAATAGAGAGTGCTATCATACACGGCTACAGTACGGTTGTTGCGATTATCTAGGTTAAAGCGATATGCACCCTTGAGCTTCTTCTCAGGGGCTGTATAAAGCCTATAACGTAGCATCTTACCGGTAATGGGAGTGTTCACTGTCCAAGCCGCGGACGTCCACCTGGCTTCAGGTGTACTATTGACTAGGCCAATCTCATACCACTTGAGTGAGTCGTCCTGAGGCTTGAGTGCGATCCAGTATTTCTTACTAGTCTTAATCTTTGGCGGGTTAATAAAACGGCAGGTAACCCAATCACCACTATCGCCAATGTCTCCATTAAGGAGTGAGCTGACCGATAGGCGATTGCCCGGTAGGCCGTTTGCGTCCTCTAGGATCTCTACTATTACTGGGCCAGTAGCCCCGCCGGGGTTTTTAATGTCAATGTCTAGGCGAGTAATGCGTTGGTCTACATTAGCAGTAAACGGTTGCAAAAGAAAAGCGTTGTCTTTGTTTATCTTGAACCGCTGAGTAACAGTGGCCGCATTACCTAGCGCCTGCGACTCACCCAGCGGTTCCATATGCAAAGAATGGCCGCGCCTAGTTGACACGGCCACGCGGCGGGAATCCTTCTGTTGGGCTTGGAGGCGGAAGTTCTTACTAAAAGGACTCTTACCCTCCTGGAGAAGGTCGACTGGCGTAACAAGGTCGATACCTCCTAGATTTAGCTGGGTAGCAATTTTAACTTGCTGCGCCATTCATCCTCCTATATTTGTAAATTACGCATCTTAATAGGGCCAAAAGCATCGCGCATACCAAAGCGAGTGACCATCTCTTGTAGTTGAGCTTGGTACTGGTTCTCCACTTGAGTAGAAAGATCCATGTCCTCGTTACGGTCATGTACGCGACGGAGAGCGCCAAGAATAAGCAGCTCGGTAAACTCTTCGGGAATATCGGGCTTGTCAGTATCTTGGGCCATTGTATTTGGCGTCTTGTAATAATACGTGTATAGTTTGTATTCTTTATCGGTTGGGGCGTCTAATAGAATATTGCCGGCGTATTCAGTCCAGAAATAGGGCGCATGCGGAGTATTATTCATCGCATCTGCAAAGCGCATAAAGAAGTCGCGGTATTCAAGCTTCATTTGAAAGAAGTTTTGCACACCGGTCATTGCATGCATCTCTACCCTACTAACGTCATCGGGCAACTTAATGATAGACGTACCAGCGGGCACATCACCAATAAAGATCTTTTCCATAAATGGTAGTTCAAATTGGTTAAATATATCCCGCTGGGCGTCATTCAAGAAGTTGTCGATGATTTCTGGCTCGTAGTCTTCGTCGTCCAGCTTATCTATCATCACCCGCTTACGTAAATCGGCGAGCGTCATTTAAACTCCTAGCCTAGTGCTGAGTAAGGGATAGCAAGTGTCGGGACAATGTAAGTACCAGTGGCCTGAGCGTTGATCACTACGTTACCGAGGTTGTCGATTGTAATGTTCGAGCCATCGGTGCGCTTTGTCGAGTTATTGATCAGTGCACCAACCGCCGTTTCGATGTTGTCGCGATATGGCTGGGGGATCTGGAATACCGTGTTAGCGCCAGCTGCTAAGCCGCCAACGACACTGTACTGCCCTTTCGGCTTAATAAATAATAGCCCGTTGTAACGACGGTACATCCAAGTACCTTTAGTTGTAGCTTGCTCAACCCAGTTACTATCGCTTTCGCCGAGCTTCGGTACGTTGCCGCCACCTCCGCCGCCACCAGTAGACGATGTAGCGGCCAGCGAGTAGCTGCCACCATTTGGCACAAGCACTACGCCGAGGCTACCGCTTGGTGCGCTATCGACAATGTTGCTTACGCTAAACTTGCCAAGATTTTCCATTATATTCTCCTATTTAATTACTATTTGCTTATATCTGTCTGTGTTTAGTTCGACACTATCGATCTTGCCCGTTTCTATTGTATCAGGGCGGTATCGGTCAATGTTTAATGTTTCGCCTTCATAGGCTTTTACACCTACGTAATCAGGTCTGTATTGTTTGTATTCAATGTTATATACGCTAGGGTCTAATAAGCTGTTAGTCCGCGTTATTGTTAGCCGCAAAGTAAGTGGTAGAGGTTTTAACTCTAGCACCTCGGGCTTCGGTATAAATATAACACTAGAGCTACTAATACCGACCCTTATATTTATGTCCTCAGGCTGTATGAGAGCCGCCGTATGAGCCGTTAGAGTCGGAGATGATATAGATACCCTCTCGGTAATTCTAGACGCTTGTAGGGCGTATACAGGGCCTGTATGGGTCAGCGTAGGCGGTCTGATTGTTAGATACTCAGTTATCTGTACGGGGCGTAATTCACCAGGCTTGGGTGGTATATAGGTAAGCGTTGGTTGCTTCTTAAATACAAGGTGCACCCATCCACGATTGCCACGCAGGTTATAGGTAGGGCCGTTAGCAGTTAGCGTCGGGCGAGATATCGTCAGGCGTTCGGTCGTCTTACTGCCGGTTAACGCGTAGGTTTTTGGTACATTCTTTACTGGTAATATAGCACCCAGTGGACGTAAGCCCGGCGGCCCCCAATAGCCAAGATCTGGCTCAGGCTTAGACGATATGAAAGTATTCGCATATTCACCAGGTCTGGGCGCTGGCCTATTATCGGTAGAGGCAGAGATGTAGTTATAAGTTACAGTTCCGCCACTAAAGTGAGCTATACCGACTGATCCGTTGCTGTCTGCCGGCCAGTAGGTGTCATTGATTACTATCTGCCATCCCGGTTCTACTTGTCCGTCACCCCAAACCTTAGCCTTAATCTCTGAGCCTTTTACACTAAACCGTACCCAGTTCCATTCTCGCGGCTTATCAACGCCTATAGCTTGGTTGAATGTGCCGTCTGCATAGTCTACCTTTAAGTATGTTAGGCCGTCTACACCTTGTTGGTAAGCTAAGACGTAGCCCGAGTCGCGATTACGATTTTGTTGCCGATCAAAGAATACGTTACCGCGGATAACGAGCAGCCCCTGCTTCGCAACGAGCGTGTCTATCTTAACCTTGGCGAGCAATTCTACATTACTTTGACCCTTAACCGGTGTAAGCGATGCATAGTGTACGGCAAATCCGGTGGAGCTGGCCTCGAGTCCGCGTCTTCCTGGTAACACCTCTCCGTTGGGCCAGTAGTCCTTGCGTACTAAGTTGGGCAGGTCTCCCCAATCTGCAACTACAAGCATATTTTACCCCGCTACAATTTCAAAGTTAAGGGCGATATAGCTTGGACGCCATTCTAGTGGGACGTTCTTTGACGAGTCGCTAGCTGTTCTCGTTGTGGAGTGTACATGAAAACCGAACGCACCACCTCCGTTAACCGCCTTATGCAAACCAGATTGAGATATAGTGTCACTCATCCAGGTGTTGGTTTGGTAGTTTTGTGGAGCTAGACGTATACTATCGCTGCCCCCCTCTGATCCCATAGCGTCAAAACCGCCGGCTATTAATGGAAACCTACCGCTGAAATTTGCGAGGGCGAACGTATCGCCGCTGGTTGTTCCATAGCGCGGGTTGCGCGAGATGTGATCGTAGAGTAGCGGATAGTCCCACTTACTATAGCCTCCCTGTCCATTGAGAAGCAGGCGTCCAGGCATCGGATTAGTGTTTAGTGTCATTACTATATCGCCAACGTGTAGAAGGTTCTCGTAATAGACGCCGCGGTATACTAATGAGCCTTTCTTATGGGCCTTTGCAACTATACCACGCTGCCCTCGGGTCACGGCGAGCGTCTTGCCATTACGCGCCCTAACCGCCATTATCTCCGAGTTAAGTGCCGTAGGCGGCTCATCAATTGGTGATACGGTGATATAGAATGGAGCGCTTGGGAAAAAATGATTATAGGCTACCTCTATATCTATCGTATCCACCTCATCGGTTATGGCAGCTGCCAATACGCCTATCGTCATATTATTGGCCATAACGACTACCTCAAATTCCAGATGGTATTGTATTTCTCTCGGAACATCTCACTGTACGCTGGGATGTCGCGCTTAGCTTCTCCAGCCATAATCTGCGGCGGCTTCTCCCATTTTTGCGGAATGGTATCTAGCACTATAGGCCCTATAAGCATAGCCTGTATATTGCTTGCTCTGTTCGGATAGTGCAACAGTATCTCGTCCGTATAAACAACCTCGTTTGTCTCGTTGTTAAGATCCATCGCCTTCTGTATATCGGTGCGATAGACTCTAGTCGCGTCATCTCCGCGCACAAAACGATTATATGTGAGCGCCTTTTCGAAATACCTCACCGACTCTTCAGTGTCGAACGAAGATAGAAAATCTCCGGCGTACACCCCGCTGCGTACATCGTTAACGGGCATGACGCTTTTAGTGTCGTATTTGCCTATAAACTCGACTTTGTCGTCATAAAACCTAGAGTAGTAACATGTAGTTCGCCCTAGATCATATATTAGAGTGCTGTATTCCTTCACTTCCGCTCTGAGTTTTTTCGTTAGTTCATCGACTTCATCCATACTATACAACCTCCATGCCCAGCTCAACACTACCGAGGTTCGCTGTTCCACCCTGCGTTATATCGGACGGAGTTATATCGGTAGCCAGCCTTATTTCCGACGCAGTAGAAAATACAGCCACCGAGGCTCGGCCACTCTTTGAAACAGGTATGTTATTGACTGCCGGCAGGGATACTGTCTTTCGCGCTCCAGGCGGCACAGTAATTGTCGGGATTGTTATATTTTTTTGGCCGAGAGATACAGACCGTATCTCAGAGACAGTGCTTGGTGTAGACGAGCATATATCCACCACGGTAGCACCGGTGACGGAGTTTAACATCGACTGCCAGGCTGAATCTGCTATCATTTTTACCATATATTATTTACCTCAGTTAACCTTATGGATCTTTTCGTTTAGCGTGTTGACTCTCCACCTCACATTGTTGAGTTGAGCGCCGGAGAAGATGGCCGGAGAGTCGGAGGTGAAACTCATGTCATGCATCGACCGTACAAACCCAGCAGACGTTTCAACAATATAAAGTGGTGGCATCTTCTGTTTCTTTCTTCCCGCTGCCATAAAACACATACTTTTTACAAGTTTTTTGCCCTCTCTTACTGCGCACGCAAGCGCTCTACCGTCTATCCACGATTTTATTGGCTCTTCGGCAAAAAGCTCGCCAAGCTTATCGCCCTGCGGAGATAGCACAGTTGCAGAATTGGTTGAATACAATACTCCAAACCCCATAGCTTCTATGTCACTGAGTGCGTCAATCATTAACTTATCGCTATCGATCATTATTTCTCCTTATCTAAAAATAAGCCCCCTCCGCTTGGGGAGGAGGCTTTAAGTTAAGATATACTATTTAACAGTAATCTCAACAACGTGGTCTGGGCGGACAACGCTTGCACCAAAGAGGGTTGAACCAACAACGTAGTCAACACCAGCGAGCTTGTCGCGGCCGTCTTCAGTCTTACTCAGCTGAGCGAGACCCTTAACGGCACTCTTGTGCATGATGTAAGCAACATCCTTTGAGCCCTTCTGCTTGATAACGTTAGTCACGTAAACAGGCATGCCGAAGATCTCGCCGACGAGACCGTGCATCGTCTTCACGATGCCCTTCTCACCAACGCTTGCGTAGCTGGTAAACTCAGGGATCTTACGCAAAGCTGCACGAACCTTACCGTTCACAAATAGTGCGCGGTTGTCTTCTGGCACGTTAGCGGCGTCGAGTTGGCCGAGAGCGTCAACAATGTCAGCGTAAGCGAACTGGCCAGCGGCTGCAGTTGTCTGCTTGAGGATGTTTGTTTCGGCTTGGATCTTGCTAATGATCTCAGTGTCATGAGCTTTAGCAATCCAGCGACCAAGGCGCTCAACATACAGTGCGCGGAATTCGTACTTGCTTTGCGCTTTAGCCACATCCTGCACACCAACTGGCTTGCGGAGGTAGCGATCGATCTTAACATCAACGTAGCTGGTCTTGATACCATCAACAGGGGAGGCAGTGCCGTTAGCATTTGTGTTGACTGCAACGTCAGTGTCGATCTCGTCCATGAACGGTACGTGGATCACGTCACCGTAGTTTACGGCCTCACCCAAGTTTGAGTGGTCGATAAAGTCCCAGAGGACAAGGTTGTCGGTACGGTTCTTTTCTACTTCTGGAGCCCAGATAGCAGGAACAAAAGGCTTTGTAGCGGGCGTGCCGTCTACTGCACCAGTGCCTTTAGTCGGCGTAACATAGTTAGGCATTTATTTTTCCTTTTAGTTTGTTAGTTTGTCTATTGCGGCAATGTATTCAGGGGAGCCAATTTCGTATTTGGCCATAACATCCTGAATGGTAGTTACCGTAGGGGTTTGATCAGTAGCATGGGCTTGGGTGCCCTGCTGGAGTTGTTGATTGATAGACTCCCTTTCCTCTCGGCGGATTTGCTCCGGATCTACTTTTTGGGTGTTCTGGCTCGACTTGAGTACGGCTAAATCATACAGAGTGTCGAGGTCGTGTCGTAGGCTATTAGCATATTCTACGCCGTATTTAGCAGCTTTATCCTTTACGATGTCATACATTACCGCTTCGAGATTGCGGTCACGGCCTTGTTCGCCAAAGAATCGCTCAACCTGTCGCTCGTACTTCAGGTTAGCAACCTCTGCGCGCAGGTCGTCAGTAGGCTCGCTGGTATCTGCCAGTTGTTTTGCGCTACGAAATGAGCGCTGGTTATCCAGAGCAATTTTAAGGGCTCGTTTCGTATCCTCGCTAGCGTTATCAAGATCAAAACCTTGCGCCTTCGCGAATTTACTTAGCCCGCTATCTGCTGGCTCGCTTTCTTGGGCGGGCTCAGCTACTACATCTTGCTCTACTGGAGCTTGAGAGGTAGTATCGCTAGAGATATCCGCCGGTTCGTTAACGCTAGTAGGCTCTTGATCGAGGCTAACGTCGTTAGTTCCGGTAAGGGAATCTTCCATTCTAGTGTACTCCTATTAGTTCATCTATCTATACCCCAATTAGGCGGATATAGGAGGGGTTGGGGCCGCCCCTCCTACGCTGTACATCTTACATTGTTGTAAAAATTATTGGATACTGAAGCCTTCAATGTAAAGGCGGATAGTATCGAGGCCTACATTACGCTGTAAAAGATATGCCAGCTTCTCGGGTTCAAACTCGAGTTGTTGCATTGTCTTATCGTCGACGGTTGGCACGTCCTTGTAAATCTCAATAGGCCCAGCAGCTAATGTAGAGTTTACATCCTTTTGCAGATCAATGTAGCTCATTAGCTCTTTATAGGCTTCTGTCTTTGAGAATTGCTCCCATTGGTGGGCGATTTTCTCCCATTTATTACTCTCTTCCATTTACTACCTCAATCTAGTACTAGCGTGTTCGCTCCGCACTCGTCTAATGTTGTTATTGTTACTATTAGCTCCGCCGCCGCCTTGGTTGCCAGTTTGGGCTCGCTTATTAAAAGAATCTCCACCGCCCTGGCTAGCGCCTGCACCCAACAGATACTCCTCAGCACCTGGGGCAAGCGATGCACCGCTTTGTACGAGGCTTGGATCAACTGGCTGGCCATCGGGGCCCATCATAGGTTGCGGCACGGTAAGCATCTCGTTGATGTCGTCCTCGGTCATGTACTTGCTAAAGAGGGTCTTGTACATATTACGCAGGAATGCTTCCTGGTTAACGAGAGGGTTCTGGAGGCTGAACTGCGCGGCTGTTTGCATCGCCTGGCTGAGCATTGCAATCTCGGCGTCTGCGGTACTTTCGAGTACGACCTTTGGCTGGTACTCGCCGAAGTAAACATCTGGACTGTAAACTTGCCAGGTGATTTGGTTATGATCAGTCATCCGTACTGGAGTATCCTCTTTAACGAACAGCTGAATCATCTTAAACAGGATTGATCCTACCTGGGCAAGGCCGCCATCCTCTAATGACTGCATCTTAACGTTGGTGCGAGCGTCCGCTTGCTCTAGCTGGTTAGAAATCTCGGTAGCAGTTGTACGGCTAAAGCGTTGACCGATACCTTGGACGGCTGCATCAGCGGCTACTGCAGTACGCATCTGCTGAGTAAGGCGGCTAATCTCGGCATCAGCGGCTGGGCTAATGTCATTCTTCTCAATTGGGGTAAGTGCACCCTTAGGAATCGGGAAGATAGCACCTGGTGCGGACTGGATACGCTCAGCTAGATGTTGATACCGTGGTTCAATCTGCCACATATTGTTCAATACGTAAGCAATGTTGTCCCGTTTCTGGCTCGCTGTGTCGTTTAATAGCTCCTGAGTCTTCAGGATAACCTCGGCGATGCCCTTACCGTAGAATAGGCTCGTATCAACATAGTTGCGGGCTACTGCGAACGGCAGGAAGCCTTTAATGGCGGGGATTTTAACCTTCATCGGGATAATCTCACCGTCTAGATCCATCGGCAGCTCTTTTTTCGACTCTTTTCGGGCGTAGGGGTTACCCTCTTCTAAGATAACAACGCTGCGATTGGCGATCATAACGTGTTTCTTCTCAGTCCAGTAATCGATAACCTCTACCTGCTCGCTAATGGCGTCCTTCCCGTAAGTGGAGCCGATCAACATCTCCTTGATGTCCTTGTCCATCTCTTCGCCGTCGTTAGCTGCGGTGACTTTATCAAGGTTTTTGTATTTATTCTCTACCTTACCCGTCTCTACGTCCACTTCCATCTGAGATTTGAGCTGTTCAAGGCTTGTAAGATAGCGATACCCCGCATAACGAGGGTAGCCAGGCTCATCTGGGTTGTTGATATGGCGGGCTGCTGGGTCAACAAAGAAGTCATTTAAGGGGATATTCTGGATGAGTGGGCGATCTTTTAGCCAGCTAAAGGCCAAGACACCCGTGCCGTATAGGGCCATGTCCTTAATCCAGCTAATCATCTTGTCGGTCATGTTATTAATAGACCAGTAATAGTTGACTAGCCCGTTTAAAGCCTCAACGCTTTGCTCTTGCTCTTCGTGTAGTGGCCAGTACTTAAACCGCGGCTTAGTTTTTACATATGAGGACACGAGGGCCTCTACGATCGAGAAGGTTTCAGGCACAAACTCATCAGCCTGCCCTGCATATCCGCGGATTGTTCTAATGCCGTTGTAAGACTTGAACGCATTTGCCCAAGTCCTCTTGTAGTGCGACTCGGTATATTGCCGCGCCTTTTTAAAGCGCTTGGTTACCTCTAGTAGTGTTTTATCATCCATTGGTTATTTTGTGCATCTTTGCGGTAGAAACTACCTTTAAGTTTGATATATCATTATCGCCCCAGGGGAATAGCTGATAAGCGATAGCTGTACTCATTACCACGTCGTCATGAGAGCCTTCCTCCGCATTCATTCTACCACGCTCATCACGTACGTAGCTGAATGCCTCATTAATGAATACAATATCCTTATCTTTAATCACGCGCTCGCGCACTAGCTTGATAAGGTCGTCTATCATTAAGCGTTTAGTCCTCATATCAGTCTTCCATCCGAGGTTTACAGTAGGCGTCTCCCATTCCTCGTCATAACCTCTATCGCGCTTGTAGAGGTTCGTGTAGAAGGTATCTCTTAGTTTCTGTACTGTAGTGAGGCCATGGTTGTTTACCTCTACACCTATAAGGGCATAATTGTAATACGTACCAAGAGCGCCTAAGATCTCGCCGAACTTGTCGGGGTCGCAATGCCCTCGCCATCTAGCGACTACCGCCATCGTTGAAATATCTACAACGGTAGCAACACTAAAGTCGCCGCCCTTGAGGCCCTCTGCAACGTCAGCACCAATAACGTATTCCTTGTAGGGCTTTGGCTTCTCCCAAATCTTAAGTGGTGCCTTATAAGTGAAGTCGTCAGGTGTTTCATTCTCTTCAAACGGTATTTGTTCTAACTCGAATTCCTCATAAGGCCTATCCTCTAATGGAGTAATCTTGTAATAATCGACGCCCTCTAATGGGGTTGCATCCTTCTCCATCTCCTGTAGGGCAAGAGGATTGAACACGTTCTTACCGCTTGCGATGAACGCCTCCTCCCATGTGCTGGGATATTCTTGAGGTAGGCGCTCAGGAGTTGCCGCGAAGTCTTTGGCCTTGCGTCTATAGTAGGCAAGCTTTCTAGGAATAGACTCCTCACTAATAGGAAACTTATGGCCGAGCGTCTCATGGCCCTTACGCATAAGCTCAACTAAGAATGCCTCGTAATCGTTCAATTGGCCTAAGTCTTCAAATGTTGCATCCCGCTCGTAAGTATCAAGAATCCACCAGGGAGCAAATAAGGGTTGATAGTTGTTCCTCTTATTAACGGCTGCAACGTACTCTTTATGGAAATAGTTCCCGCGCCCTTCTGCAGTAGACTCTAGAAACACCATTGAAGGCTTCTCCATCACCTCGGCATCTGGCACTGTCTGCATAAGAGAGGCAACCAAGTCTTCTCCATTCTCCCAGGCTCCCAACTCTGAAGCGTGCAGAAAGTTGACGGTATCTGAACGCCCCGCGGACTTGTTCTTGGCTGTCTCAATCTTAATAGCTGAGCCTAGACCTATTTGTTTACCATTCTCATCGAACTTCTCAAACGTAAGATCGCTCTTAGTGTTGTAGCGAACACTCGGTTTAAACAAGATATTAGTGTTGTCAAAATAACGACGGAACATCCTATAAAGGTTGAGTGAGGATTTCTCATCGTTACCAATAATCACACTGTTAATGTTGAAGTTGGTAGATGTCCACCAGTAACAAAGAGCCTCTACAGCCGTACTAAAGCCCATCTGGCGGGCCTTTAAGATAATAACCTTAACGGGCCGCTTCTCTTTAATACAGAGTAACACATAATCGATTAAGGCCCGCTGAGGTTCGTTTGGGACGAATGGCACAATATTCGCAAACTTATCCTTAATATACAGGTTCATCTTAGCGAACTTATAGAAGTCCTGTTTAATGAGTTTAATCTTCTCTAATTGAGCGCGGGTGAGTTTTAAGTCATCCATCGGCGCGGGCCTTCTTTAGGAGTAGATTAATTACTGATGATTTATTGGGTAGGCTGTTAAAGTATTCTAGGTTCTCATCCCAGATATATATAAGCTTACGGTTCGCCGGTTTCTTTACCGCCTCCATTATAGGTTATCCAGTTCTTTAAGTGCTTCCTCGATACCAACGTGCGCGGTGACTTGCTTATCAACAAACATATTATGTTCTTTACCAAGTAACTTAATCGCGCTAATCTTATCAGCATCTTTTGATATATCATTTACAACAATCATCTGTAACTGCTGCTTAAGATGTTCAGGAGTAAGGCGCATCATATTCTTAGCCTCGGCGACCCACTTTTGGCAATCCTTAGTCTCCATCTTTTGGGCAGCCCACCTTGAGTAACCTGCGCGTATAGCACTAGCATAGGCATTCGCATAACTCGGCGACTTGGGATCCATATAATAGTTGAGCCATTGCTCCTGTTGCTCGGTCTGGGTCCATTGGCTAGCAACCTTACCCTTGTTGCGCTTTTTAATGCTTACGCCATCTTTGTTTTTCGTCCGCGTAGTCCTCCCCTCGCGTTGGGCTAATTTTCTTTCTCTCCAATATTCTTTAGGTTTCTTATTATCGGCCATCACGCCTCCTTTCCTGGTAAGTATATACTTTTTGTTTCTGCTAGTGATAGTAATTACTCCCCGCCCGAGGTATATACGTTTGGTAAATTTTGGTTGTGTATTTTTAGGACGAGCCAACCATTTCACCTAATTAATGTATGTAAATATACACGGGAGGAGCCTCCCATACCCCACCCTCTGCCCTATATTACTTATTCTCCCCAACAAAATAATTTCCCCACAAAAAAATAAATCATCAACCAACGCATTGACAATGTGGTTGTAATATGGTGGTTTAACTTCGCAAAATAATGCATGGATATTGGCCTCATTTAACTTCGCACAATACCCATTTTACGAACCTACGGCTACGCAGATACAAGTATCAACTGAACTATTCGCCCCTGTTATGTATTGCTATAACGTGTAGGATGGCGCGTGTTGGTTTGTATTTGTATATAGTAGTTTTGTGTCAAAATGGTGGTTTATGCTTACTTCGTAAAAGAATGGGGCCTGTAAGGAAGAAGCGCCGCGGCCTTCTTTGGGTGGTCGCAGTTCCCGCTGAGAGAGTGCTGAGTGGGCGTTATGCCATTATAGGTTGTTCTATCCGTGTAGGGTAGTCCCGTTGATTCTGGTGGGTGCTAGGCCTGTTTGGTGTTACTTCGCAAAATATAATGGAGGGATATTCTATATAATATATATAGGTAAATGCAGTAGGCACTAAAAGGGAACGCGCGCCGGGGTTTGGGGGGTAGTAGACACATTATATATAGTGCACTCATTATATATAAGGAATAATGGGCGATCTGGGGCAAATATACCAAATATGAGATGATTATATCAAATATGATATATAAAATGAGGGGTGATTTTCATTTCCCCGGCATTTTCGTTGCATTTTGTCCGTGAAGTTGGTGAAAATATATCATATATGGTATATTGAGGGTGATTTTTGGGGTGTTTTGATGGTATTTGTATATATGTTGTGGGGTGAGATGGGCGGATTGGGCTATTTTGATTGCAGTAGATGAGGCTTGGGGTGGCGAGCAAACCGTGCGAGAACCCATAGAATAGCGATAAAATGCCCAAATATGGTACTAAAATGGCCCATTATACGTTATTTTCACTGTATTTTGCGTAAATATTAGGTTTGGGTGCAATACTATGCGTTATTCCCTTGTGTATTACTCTATATTATCTGTATAAGTGATAAAAAATTCCAATTAAGGAAGCATTAAAAGAGAGGCCCGCGCGGCTTTGTGTACTGCAGTATTATGGGTTTGTGGCGTATTGTGCTGGGCTTTTGTGGGGAATTATGGGTGTTTGTATATAATTATAAGCATTTATGTCGCATTAAAAGGAGTCGCGCGCCTTGTTGAGGGTGTCTATTACTACAGGTTGATGGCTATTTATGGGTATTATTGATTGCATTATGCAAGTGTTGTGCATGAAGTGATGATTTTATGCATTTTAGGTGTTGACTTGGGTGTATTTGTTTGCTAGACTACAGACAGTAAAACAACAAAGGAGATATAACAATGGCTAAGCAAGTATATTCATTTGAGCAGACTATTGAAGCATCAAAAGATACCCGCGGCTTTTGGCTAATCAACCATAGCGAGATTATTAAGCCTTATCTCACTAGTAAGAGTAAGGTTATTGGCTGGACTGACGTATTGGCTGGTCTCGAGAACCTAGATAGTGAGATTTTTCAGACTGCTGATAAGCTTATCGATTTAGTGGACGCTAAAGAGATTGAGGTATTCGGCGCATTTGATAGACTATACCAAGAGAATGATATTAGTGGGTTTATTAAAGAAGCTTATGAAGAGATGGGCCTGTAAGCATTAAAAGGAATCCGCGCCGAGCTGTTCTAAGCCGCTGTATGAGATTTAATTTAAAAGACGGGTTACGACTCGTCTTTTTTATTTGGAGCGATTGTAGAGGCTCTCAGTGGCCTTGTAGCGCATTTTAAAGTTGATGGTAGTGTTGTAGGTTAAGTGGAGTGTTTAGAGAAATAAAAAAAGACCGCCGAGTTATTCAGCGGTTTCTTCTACTAGTATGGTGTTGCCTGGTTGTTGGGTCTGCTCGTAAAGCTTTAAAGCGTTAGCCCGCGCTCGTTCTATCGATGGATATTGTACGCCCTCTTTAGATAGTTTCTCTTTAATAAAGTTGTCGCTGTAATCATCAGTGATCCAGCCGGGTAATTTGTAGTTATCGTTCATAAGTTCAGTTTAAAAGATAGCCGCGGCTTTGTCAATATCTTAGCGCTATTAATATTACTTGTTTTTTGCAAGTGAGTTGAGGAAATAAAAAGAGCCCTCTATCTCGTGGTTCCTCATACGCGGCGATTTGTCTACGCTAACTCTTAACCACTAACTCAGAGCCAAACTATAGAATCTACTGACACTCCGAAACATCTATCGTTCAATTCGTCTGTTAATGTTACGTATCATTCGCCGGTTCTCTCTTGTTCACGGAACCCGGGATAGGGCACAATCAGGCTGCCTGTTTAAGAATCTAACCCATTAATGCTTATTCGTAGTCCATGGCTAGCACTTAAGCTACTTTAGGACTTTTTGCGCTGTACGGCTCTTTTTCTTATCTTTGCACAGCTCTCGACTATTAAGCATTAAATCTATCGCGCGCTTTCCCAGCCAATAATGAACCCCGGTTCCTTTTTCCGTACGACAGCGACTATTTATAGAAGCTGCAGGATTTTCCTCTTCCTACCGACAGACATTATTGGTTATTGGTCATACTACTTGCCACTTATAGCCATTTGGTATAGCCACCAGTTATCGGGGTCGTGAGAAAGATAAGAAAGACACGTTGCCCCTTCGCAGGTTTCGTATGTTGTTGCGCGGCTTTTCATTAATCGTTTACTAGAGTTTTCCTATTAACCTAACAAGGTGTTCGGCTCTAATGTCAATTAACGCTAGCAGATTGCATCTAGCGTGGTTAATGATCCGCCCGACATGCAGCGGTTTATCTCTTAATGGATAACTGCCTATAAATCCGCATGCCGTTTCCTAAAAATGAAAGGTACAATGTAGTTTTATTGAAGAGACTACATATAACTCTTACTATCAGTATATCACACCTGAAATATAGATGCAATACTAAACACCCATTTTCTTACTGGAATAAAAAAGTCTAAAAATCTTTCAAAAAGTTGTTGACATTCAAAATATTTGCGCTACAATGAGGACAGTTAAACGAACGGCAGCCGCCGAAACGAAACGAAAACCTTAACAACTCGAGCATTAAACGATAAAAATAAAGGAGAAAATATTATGATCAACAACATTAAGAGCCAATTGATTGAAGCATTTAACATCTGGTGGGAGCGCCGAAAGGTTCTCCGCGACATGGAGAGGCGCGATTACTCAGTAATCTAAACAACTAATTAACATCTTACTTGCAAATTAAAAGTAATAGGAGATATAGCAATGAACAAGTTTAACTTTATCCAGATCTACGCCGATAAGGTGGAGGTTGACACTAAAGATCAATCAGTGGTACTTAGCGGGGTTGACCCAGCTCAGGTGGTAGCCGAGTTTGGCGTACAAACCATCTTAGAGGAGATCGAACTTAGCGACATCATGGACTTTGTCGATGAGCAAATGAAAGAACTTAAGGAGAACTACGAAGATGAAAAAGCTAACCGTCAGTGAGTATATCGCCCTAGTGTGCGAGATTAACGACATTAAACTAAAATAAGAATAAGCTATTTAAAGGCCCTAGAATAGAGTTATAAAGCTAAGATGGGTAAACTACCGTCTTTTAAGCTAAGAACGATTGTAGGGCCTCTCAGTACCCTTAGAAAGCGAAATAGAAAGAGAGGCAGTAGCTATGAGTAAGGTAAAGACTGTATTTAAGTACATTGCAATCACATTATTGATTTTGATAGTATCGCAAGTTGCGCGGCAAATTGGACAGGCAGCTGCTCGTCCGGTTGACAACCCACCTCAACAGGTACAAGAGGAGCGAACACTCAAACAGGCACGAGTTGATGTATACCATCACCAAGACTTGAGCGGGTGGCAGCCCTGCGTTAACGGTGAAGATGAATTCGGGGAGTGTAAGTAATGCTACCTTACTCGGGATCACCTAAATTTATTGAAGACTTCGCCGATTTTGTTAACTGGACACTTGAGAGGCTATACAAGGTGCCAGTGATTGGTGGAGCATTAGCATTAGCCGGGGTAATCTTTTGGCACTTTCTCGCCTACGCAATGGTTACCTGGGCAACAATAATGGTTATTTTACTAGTAATGGAGGTATTGTGAACAAAAAAAGACTTACAGCATTTGTGAAGATGATCTACAAAGACGACGACAGGCCCGCGCTTTGTAACGCATTAATAGACAGAGTGATGGGCAGAACCTGTTTAGTGGCCTCTAACGGGGTAATAATGGCAATCGTCTGGATGGATGGGTTAGATGATTATGTCGGTAAACAAATCTCGCGGATTGACCTAGAGGCAAAAGCTAGAGCGATGGGAGGACGTGTTGCTGACGTCTTAACTGTATTTGACATTGAAGAGCTAGTAAACGTCGGGCGTAAGGTTGATACTGAATATCCGAATTACATGTCCATTATTAGTCCCTACTTAGATGGGGAGCCAGTAGGGCAGCCACGAATGAGGTTTAACGCTGAGTTTTTTAAGCAGGTGCAGGACTTGGACGGCGACAAATTCTTGGTAGTTGACCTTTACGGTGAACAAAAGCCAATGGTATTTAAGAGCGAGCGAGGCATTTACATAGTCATGCCGATGACTCTTAAGAAGCCTGGCCAAGCTAGCTGATGGGCAGCTAACACTATTTGGAGAGATTGCGGGATTAGAAAATCTAGTATCTCCGCCAAGGGTGTTAGAGGTCGACGGGCAGAAAGTGGTTAGCTTTATTGTCTCCGAGGAGGATAGGAAACTCCCTGGCTATGTGGAGGCAATCACTGATAAGGCTAAGAAACTTAAGCCAACTGTTAAGTCAAATAATCGCCAGTATTGGGCAAGTCTTTACTGGCAAAAGAAAAGGAGAATGAGGAATGACAGATAGCGAATTAATGGCCTACCTAGATGAGATAGAGGGTAAGATTGATCGGGACATATACGATCCTGACATGACGCTCGAGTTAGAGGCCAAGTATGAGCATTGGCGTGAGGTCTCTAAGAAGATCCACGCGCTGCACCCAGCTAAGATGATTGAGCCAGTTGCGGCCACTAAGTGGGGCAATACGGTTAAAGTCAAACTAGACAACACCCAGCGCTTTTACTATGACCTGGGCTTTGGCGCAGGTGAATATTAAAATAAATAAGGAGAAAAGAGATGAGTAAGAAAGTAACGGTTAACAAAAATACAGCTAAGATGGTGGCGGCAGGGCTCGCGGGGGTACTGCTAGTAGTACTCGGGGCTGTTGGCACACTTAAGTATCAGGGCTTCATTAACTCGGTTAAGGCGCAAGGCGTCGCTGAGTACAAGCAAGATAAGTGCGAGAGTTTCAGCAAAGATAACTCGAGTTGGTACGAATGCGAAGTAAAAAGAAGCAAGTAAAGCTTAGGCACTGGGACATCATCGAGATAAACGGGGTCAAATACCGCGCAGGTATCACCCCGGCCCAGTTCGCCGAACTGGATAAGTGGGTGTTTGAGTTTGACGAGAGAGCCCATAAACTGCCGCTCAAAGACGCCGCAAAGTACATGGCTAGGGCGCATTTGAGAATTATAGAGAGTCAGCAATAGCTGGCTCTTTTTTGACGCCCCTAAATAGAGAGAAAACGCGAGATAGCGGTATAAGGGAGGGCTTCGCCCTCTACGTTTCTTATGAGTGGTGTACGAGCAGTTTACGCGAGTACAGTTTCCGTTTGCGAAGTCGGTGACGAAGCAATAAGGAAACAACGAGTAAGAAAGGGAGAGGGTTTGCCTATTACGAGTAAGGACGAGTAATAGGTCGAAGCCCGACCGACCACTCGGGAAGCGAAGGACTCTTGAGAGGACTGAGCGTCGAGAGAAGAGGGATTACAAGTAAGGAAGCAAGCGCCCCGCGCCGCTTCATTACGCAGTAAGCCCGACCGGTGGAGCGAGTCTAAAGACGAGCGTAACATACTTATTAACACAACAAAAAAATAGCGGATACTCAAAAATAGGCTATTTTAGGGCTATTTTCGCTCATTTTACCCACCAATCACGTACAGCCGGCGGGCCTTTGTGAGATATTTCCCTTATTTGTCCATTTTTTATAAATAAACACGCAGAATAGACCCCACAGCGTGAGGCTAAAAATAAATATTGGCAAGCTCGCCAATCGTGTTACTTCCATTAATGACATGTTTTCCATCCCCTACAAAGAGGATTTTGCCGCGTCCGTCCCAGACTGAGCATTTTTACAATAAGACAACAACATCCCTTAAGTGTTTAATAAAATTTGTAGTAGCAGTGTTTTGAATCCCGCATATGTTTCTGCACGCCCCAGACATTATCAATAGTCCCGAACACGTACAGTCTTCTGCGTTCATCTCAATGGGTTGTAGTTGTGACCTTATCGGCCATTAACAGCGATCCGTACGCTCCCACCCAACCAAGTTTTTATGATTAGGCCTTTGTCTGTTACTTCAGCTAACTTCGTAGCGCGTTCATAACAGGGTGCGCGGTGTCGTCAGGTTACTTGAACTGTTATTGTTTATACTCCATTGCTCGCGGTCAAGTAATTAGCTCTCTCCGCTGCTCATTTTGGTGGTTTCCTGATCCCCACATCTCTCCTGGAGTTATTACTATTGTATCACACGAGAAAAAATAAAGCTACTATTTTGAGTTAAAAAGTCGGTTAATTTTACCCATTAAAAGTCTTGTATTTATCCGTTACTAGGAGTATAATTAAAGGTAGATAGAACGAAGCTATAGTAGCTTAACAACTCGGCAATTATTAACTTAAAAGAGAGGAGGAATAAATGGATGAGATAGAGCGCCAAGTTGGCGATTTAATCAAGAGAGCAGAAAAGTTTGACGTCGGCGATGTCTCTGAGCTATTACGAGATTCATTAGAGGGCATTAAGCTGGCAGCTAAATCAATTGAAATACTAGAGAACATGAGAGAGATTAGGAGTAATATAGGGGAATGGCCAGAATAGATATGTATGCACCGGAGAATAGTGGCGGCGATGAAGCGCCCAACCTTAAAGAGGTAGCTGATCTATTAATGGATGCAGCGGCTGCTATTTACCGGGTTAACTGGGACTCAGATGCAATGCAGGCGGTGAACTTCCATATTAATGGAGCCTTAAAAGAATTGCGCGCATTTACTGAGCGCAAAGAAAAGGACTGTTTAACTGCCTTTAGCGGGCGAGACGGGATGTATTAAAGATGTATAAGGTACGACTTAATACTCCGGGGATCCAGTACTGGGTGGGCCATTTCGACGTAGAGAGCGAGGGCTTAACGCTAACTAATATAGCTAAAGATGCGGCGACAATCAGCGATATCGAGATTCCATTCTTAGAGGGCGTCATTAACGAAACGTTCGAGGGCGGCTGCATCGTAGAAGAGGTAGAAGAATGAAGCAACAAATCCTAGAGATCCTAGACAAGTCAACCAATAACGGCATGAAGGCCGACGAGATTGTCTCCCTTGTACAGGAAAAGACATTCGCAAATCTCGATGGGGCCGCGAAGTATATGGCGTCAGTCATCGCCGCAGGAGGCATGGAGTCTATTAACGCTATCTACTTCATGAAAAATGTATTGCAAGAAATGACGATAGGAGGATGGAAGAGTGAGTGAGACATGGCGAGGCAGCGCACTTTGTGCACAGACAGACCCGGAAGCTTTCTTCCCGCAAAACAAAGCGTATGTGGATGATTACAACGGGTACGACAACTACAAAATCGCACGTAAGATTTGCGCAGAGTGTCCAGTAAAAGGCGAGTGTCTAGCTGATGCGCTGATGGCTGGCGACGTAGAGTACGGCATGCGAGGTGGGCTTACACCACGTGAACGTATTGGCATCTTAGCAACGAAGGTGGCGATGTATGAGTGAC
>ERZ772909.184-NODE-184-length-42287-cov-35.709154_pt1 | contig 42287 bp, 33 predicted proteins | sample MGYA00511137_ERZ772909 | MGnify/ENA primary metagenome ERZ772909 (study PRJEB29015, sample SAMEA2738095) | human oral metagenome | biome: human oral; feature: human-associated habitat; material: saliva | place: China | collected 2270 ... | reverse complement strand
CAATCTTCACACCGGGTAAACGTAGCGCACAGAGCAAGTCAAGCCCATTGGTTGTGTGCTGCCGTTGTAAGGAAGAAGGAAAGAGAATATAGCCGCCTGTCTTTTTCACAATTCGTGCGCTATTGACCACAGCCTCGTTGAGATGCTGCACTTGCACGCTATCGGCAGGTGTTTGTGCTAGTGCACATAATGAGAAGAGGGAAAGTATCCCTAAGCCAAGTTTTTTATTCATAATGTGTGCGTTTAATTCATCAGAAGGTTTGCAATACATTGCAAATGTAATAATTATCACCGAAACAAAAGGTGTATCGTCAAAGAAAATGATTATTTGATTACATTTTGCTTTTCTCGTGGGATTCACAGAGTCAACCATCATTATCTCCAATCGGTCATTAGACCGTTATAATGCAGCTCGTTATGGAGAAAAGAACTTCTTGACATCTCGCTTATTCGTTTTTTTCTAGAAAACATAGGTATTGCCCTTGGTTTATAGGCAATTTCTTATTATATTTGTCAGTAAAATTTACATTATGAGATACTTATTGCTACTTTTGGGGACTTTTCTACTGTCATCCTGTATATATATCGCTAGTACAAAAACGAGCTATAATCATAACATTACGGATGAAGCGAAAAAGAGAATTGTATTTGTGGGGCAAAATGACTCCTTTCGTTTAACTACAAACGAAAATAGCAGTGGTTCATTTCACAAGTCTACAAAACAACTCTATCTTGTTAGTGGAAAGCAAATGAAAGCAACCTTAGCAAGAGGGACATGGCAAATAGTCTACGTCTGTCTGCCATATTGTAAAGCATCAGCTTGTGTTTCTTATAAGACATTCTGCGATTCAGCAAGAAACAGAGGTGTACAGCCTTGGGTTGTATTACGCGACATATGGTGTGATGCTATTGTGAATAGCGTAGAGCAATACCCTTTAGTAGGAATGGATTACAAGTACTACAAAAAGGCTTTATGCAGCAAGTTGTTCTTTCGTGATATGGTGGGTGGTATCCAGGATTGGAAGCAACTATACTATGACAACCTATTCTTTCTCTTTAACGGGAGTACGCTTGTGGCATATAGTCATGAATTTCATAGTTTGTTGGAGAGAGTACAGCGTCCGAAAGAGAATAAGAATGATTAAACCCAAATGCAACGGCTATAATACAACAATAATTAAGAGAAAACACTTCGGAAACTGTTAAATCCCAGAGCAAAAATAGGACAGTTTTTCGTTCAAACTAGGATTTAAGAAATGTTTCTCGCGTCGTCCGACAATAAATTTTCCAATTGAATTTCGAGCAAAATCCCGAATTGTTTCCAGTTTTCTCAGAGTTTTTCCCAATTTTGTCGGAGATTTTTCATTTTCCGAGGGACGTTTTAAAAATTCCAAGGGAAGAAAAATATTTTTCGTCCGACAAAACAGAAAAGATATCCCACAAAATCACTAAAACGACGTGTTGTTTCTCCAAAAACAACACGTCGTTTCTTCGAAAACTAGTGCAAGTTGCACGCAAACAACCTTTCGGTGGACGAAAACCTTCAAATTTCGCGTTTTTCAAAGGCGCTGAGAATCGATTCTTTTCGAGCAACTCTCCTGCCGTTTCAAATATCGCGTTAAATGGAGCGATACGATAAGTAAAGATTTCCTAATAAGGATTAGTTAGCAGGAAGTTCGTAGTACAACTCGTCCATATTGCGCCATTCCCGATCTATCACGAGAAATCCGCGTTCCCACTTTGGGTCGAGAAGGCGGTGACCATTGAGGAAAACGCGCTCGGGATTTACACCAGTGGGTAGGCAAAGATAGAGGGCAAAACGTGTGCGCTGTGTACCATTTTCGTGAGCAGGAAGACCAGTGATGCGAAATTTCATACTTTCTTCCTGCGCTATTTGGTCGATGCTGACTTTGAGGTCAGGGGTGTTGATGGGAATAAGGCAACTCTCCTTGAAATTGATGTAGAGTTTTCGACCTTCTGTGGCTGCCATCCATCCTAGTGTGTTGAGCAAACGTTGCGCGACATCGCGACTTAGGCTGTCGGTGGCCAACGCTGCACTGTAAACAGAGCGCAGACTGTCGAGGGCACGCACAAAGCGCGCTTCGCCAGAAAGCAGAAACAACTGTTCGAGCGTGTGGGCATCGCTAGGGATGGTCTGTTGAGTTCGTCGCAACACTTTGCGATAGTATTTGACAGAATCGGCCACGAGTTCTGGAGTGTGGGGAGTGAGAAAGGGAGATACTCTTATGGCTCTCTGCACCACGTTATTTTCCGTGGGATCGATGACCAAAATGCTCTGAGCAGGTACAAAAGACAACGGACGCTTCAAGGGCTTTTGCGCAAAACTTCCCGGTGAAAAATAGGAGAAACAGAGGGAACAGAAAATGAAAAGACGTAAAAACATAAATGAAGGAAATCAGCAGGAAGTTATCTTCTCCATAATGAACTGCACTATAACGGTCTAATGATCGATCTAGGATTAAGTCGAGGAGACCGAAAGGAATTACAAAGGAAAGAGAAGCAGAAGCGAAGGAAGCAGAGATTTCTCCTCCCTTTTGTGTAGTGCGAGCGAAGGGTTTGCACCCAATGTGCCCATTAGCGCATCATTTTAATGCAAGCCCAGTTGTCGCGCTGTTGGTAGTCGCAAAATGAAAGACCGAGTTTTGTGCCTTGTTGCACCAAACTCATCACATCTTCGGTGTAGAATCCGCTCATATAGATGACACCTCCCAAACGGAGCGTGGGAACATAGCGTTCGAGATCTTGGAGCAGGATGTTACGGTTGATGTTGGCAATGATGACATCGAAGGTTCTTTCGAGCGGTACTAAGGCACTGGCGTCTCCATGTATCACTGTGACGTCAGAAACATTGTTGATTGCGATGTTTTCGCGCGAGTTTTTGACACACCATTCGTCATAGTCTATGGCTACGCATCGAGTGGCTCCACGCATTCTCGCCAAAATGGCAAGGATGCCAGTGCCGCAACCCATGTCGAGCACAAACTTCCCTTTGAAATCATCGGCGAGGATGCGGTCAATCATCTGAGCCGTGGTTTGGTGATGACCTGTGCCGAACGACATTTGTGGGTTGATGCGGATGTTGTAGTCCCCTTGTGGCACATCTTTGTGGAAGGTGGCAGCAATGACGCAGCGAGGATGCTCAGTGACATCACCGATGATGAGCGGCTGAAAATAGTTTTTCTCCCACTCCTCGTTCCAGTTTTTGTGTTCTGCTTCCGACTGTTGGTAGGTGATCTTCACGTCTGGAATGGGGAAATCTGCCAAGACAGCTGCGAGTGCATCGGCATCGAAGAGGTCGGTTTGGATGTAGGCTTTGAAAGTGTCTTCGTCAGCTTTTTCAGCAAAAACTGCCGACTCAGGGAAATTGTTGTTGATGGCAACGCGGGGTAAGTCAAGTTCGTCGGTGTGAACGAAACTTTCAAATCCGATTTCTGCCAACACTGCGCTCAATACATCGTAGGCGGCTTCGGAACTGGGAGAGAGGGTGAATATGAATTCGAGATAGTACATAGTGTAGATATGAGAGGGTCACAAACCCTTTGTGCTATATTCGTCGTCAACTAGAATATCCATGTTGTGGGACGAAGATGTTGCGGTGAAACATCATCAGACGGTAACACCTGATAGGATGTTTGATATCGTAGAGTAGAGTTGAAAACACGATGCTCTGAAGAGTCGTCAGAGATTTCTCAATCTCCACTCGTTGGGATAGAGATTGTTGGCGCGATTGCCGAGATTGTTGGCAAACCCAAGGGGGAGTCCGCGATAGGTGAGGAGTACATATCCGCGCGGTGCTTCGGCTGGGAGGGTGATAGCTTCGCGATGCAGATAAGCGAGTGCCAAATTGCGCGCTATCTCCACACGTGGAAAGGCGGAAGATGAGGCAGCAATGGACATGGCAAGTGCGTGTTGAGGGATGAGTTTTTTACCTTTTTCTTCTGCTATTTCGATGCCTCCGATGAGTAAAGGTACCACTTGTGCCAGTTGCTCTCGAATACCTACAAAGGCTGTGGGAACAGCTGTCCACACTCCAGCTTCTGAGCATTGAAAAGTAAAATCTTCGGCGTTATGTAACCACGAAAGCAAGGTGGCATTGGGCTTATCTGAGGGAGTATCTCCGCGTTTTCTTCCTTTTGCAGCGCGACTACCTTGTGTTTTCTCCCATTTACTCGAAAGAAAAGTGTCATCATCTAAAAGACTTTCTCCAATATCTTGCGTTTTTTTGCGAAGAAGAGCCAGAAAAAGTCCTTCACCCTCGGTGCGATGTGGGAAGAAATGATAAACGGGGAGATTGCGCCCTGTGGTGTCGCCTGCGATGTTCCAAGCTGGATCAGTAGGAATTTCCACTAATTCAGCTCCGAGGGTGTCACAAGCCCAAGCCACGAGGTCTTCATTTTCTTCGCGGTTGAAAGTGCAAGTGGAATAGACACAAAAACCGCCCTCTTTCAGCGCAGGCCACACAGAAGTGAGAATGTCGCGTTGACGGTCTGCGCAAGAAATGACGGCTGCTGGCGACCATTCTTCACGCGCTTGTTCGTCTTTGCGAAACATTCCTTCGCCCGAGCACGGAACATCGGTAGCGATGATGTCGAAGGTGTCCACTAAACTCGTGAAGACATCAGGGAAGGCTTGTGTGACAAAGGTGTGAGGATGCCCCCATTTGGTGAGATTTTCCGCCAAAATCTGCGCGCGCTGACGAATGGGTTCGTTGGCTACGAGCAAAGCCTCATCCGGAAGCAAACTGCGCCAAAGGGTGCTTTTGCCCCCAGGAGCTGCACAAAGATCGAGCATCTTCAACGGAGATTCCATCGCCTTGCCCGTTGAGAACGTAGATTCGATGACTTTATAGGCTTGCGCAATGAACATAGAGGCGGCTTCTTGCACGTAGTAGGCACCAGCGTGCCACAAAGGGTCGTGCGCAAAGGAGGGACGTTCCGACAAATAGCTTCCAGAAGGACACCACGCCACAGGGCGTAAGGTGGGAGAATCAGCAATGTCGGAGGGCGACACCGCATTGTTCGTTTGTCTAAAAAGGTTTTCCCCATCTTTGAGGGGTTTGAAAGGATTGGTGCGGATGCTGGTGGGCAGATTTCCGCTAGATAATGCTGTGCAGAGCGCGCCCGCCTCGTTGTCTCCGAGGAGGGCGCACATCTGTTGTTGAAAGGCTTGTGGAATCATTTTCTTATCTCCATTTCATCAATGAGATATTTGGAACCGCCATAGGTATCGATGACGAAGAGGATGTAGCGAATGTCGGCATTGATGCAGCGTTGCAAGGCTGGATTGAAGCGGAGATCGGACGACAAACTTTCGATATTTCCGTCGAAGGCAAGACCAATGAGTTCTCCGCGCGCATTGAGTACGGCACTACCCGAATTACCTCCTGTGATGTCGTTGTTGCTCAAGAAGCAAGTGGGCAATTCTCCCTCGGCGTTGGCATACTGACCATAGTTTTTGGTGAGATAGTGTTGACGGAGTTTCTCATCCACCACATAGTCAGGGTCAGCAGGATTTTCTTTTTCAAACATACCGCGGAGGGTAGTTTTCCAGTCGAAGCGAACAGCATCGCGAGGAGCATAGCCCTTGATGTGACCATAGGTCATACGGAGCGTAGAATTGGCATCGGGACTCTTCGTCCAGTCGTACATCTCGCAAAGACCACGCACATAGATGCGATTTAATTCTGCCACTTTCTTTTCATAACGCTCCACAGCAGGTTGATAGGCTGAGAGGGCTTTGCGGTAGGTAGCCCAGTGGGTGGCGAGAACATCGTTGCCAAGGGCTTCAGCAGAAGCCGTTTTCAGTTTTGCACTATCGGCAAAGAGGCTATTTTGATAGAGGGCATCAAAATAAGCAGCCATATCTTTTTGCACAAACTCAGGTTGCAGCGCAAGTTTATGATACTTCGTCCAATAGCCCGACAGGAGTTTCATCTTACCCAAGTCGTAGGCTTTGTCCACCGTAGCCACGGCATTGCGGTCGTTTTTGAAATCTTGCGCACCAAAGGTGAAACGCAGCAAATTGTAGTCGTGGAGGGTGTCTTTCACCGCTGCCACGAGGGAGTCCATTCTGTCGATGATGTGCACATATTCTGGTTTACCACTCTGTGCTGCAAAGGCGCGGAAACGCTTTTCTTCTTCGGCTTTGATGTTGAGCAAACCTGTGGAACGCACGCTAGCGTTCATTCCTCCAAAGTTTTTCACCATATTGCCCAAGCCCATATAGTCATTGGCATATTTGAGCGCCATATCTTTGTTGCTGTCCATCAAGGCTTTCATAAAACGGAGTTCGGCATCTCCTGCAAGATTGATGGGTTCGTTGATGCTTTCTGTGCGAAGGCGCACTTGCGATGCGGTGAGATAGCGGCTCGTTCTGCCAGGGAAACCCATAATCATCGTATAGTCGTTCTCACCAATGCCCTTCAAACTCACGGGCAACCATTTCTTGCACTCGAGAGGTTGGTTGTTTTTAGAGTATGCTGCTGGTTGTCCTTTGGCATCCGCGTAGATGCGGAACACGGCAAAGTCAGCATTGTGACGAGGCCACACCCAGTTGTCTTGGTTAAAACCAAATTGTGCCACTTGTTGTGGAGGATTCACCACAAGGCGCACATCGTCATAGCGTTGTTCGTAGAAGGCATAGTAACGATTTCCTCCGAAATAAGGCACGATGCGTAGCGTTACACCGCGCTTCTTGGCAAAGGCTTTGTTCTTTTTGAGCATTTTATCGGCAAGCGGACGGAGGAAAAGATTGCTTTGACGGTAGTATTCATCAACTTTCGCCTTCTTTGCCTCAGTTTCGACTTGTGCAGTCACATCTACGATGCTTACCACGAAGGTGAAAGTGAGGTCGGGCACGGGGAGTTCTTCCGACATTTTCTGCGCAAAGAAACCCTCTTGCAAATAGTTGTGTTTGATGCTCGACATAGCGTGCACATAGGAGAATCCGCAGTGATTGTTGGTGAACACAAGTCCTTTGGAGGACACCACCTCACCTGTGCAACCATTTCCGAAACGTCCGATGACATCTCGTAAGGAGGGTTGTGTTTCGTTGTAGAGTTCGCTAGGACTGATTTGCAATCCTGCCTTTTTGAGTGAATCTTCTAGGTGTTGCTCCTTCATGAGTTTGAGGAGCCACATCCCTTCATCGGCATACGCCGCTGAGAAGGTGAGAAGAGCAAGGAGAGAGAGTAGGAATTTTTTCATGAGGAAATATGATGTTATGTGTTTGGAGAGGATAATACTTACCTTAAGCCTTACCCTCTTGTGGCATCAGCCAAGGCAATAATCTGCGCCACCCATTGATTGAAGTGGAAGTATCGAAGCTATCCCTTAGAATGTAGCAAAGAGAGCAAAGATAGCCCCATTTTTTCGACTATTCCTGTGACAAGAGCATTTCCCATCAAGAAGGCTCTACGCATATCAGTACAACCTTTCGTGTGGTTATCGGGGAACATATTCAGACGTTCTAATTCAATGGGAGTCAGTCTACGATACCTATTGTCGGAAGTTAATATCACATGTTTAAAACGTGAAGGGGCACTTCCTCCTTCTCCAGTGATAATCGTACGTGAAGCCTTGTCTAAAGCATCGGGGAAAGCCATTTTCCCTTCTGAATAATGATAGGTGTATCCAGTTGCTTTATTTGTTCTTTCTTCCGACTTACTCCCTTTGAGATACTCCCAACGAGCCACTTCTTCTACATCGATATAGAATTCTAGTGGCACTTCTGAATCAGGAAGTAGAATATTTCCTAGAGTTAGGCTTTTTCCTTCAAACTTTGGAAGAGCATCAAAACTGGTAACTTCGCGATTTCTCATTATTCCCACCTTTCCAAAGGGAGATTGTCTCATACCTTTACCGAAGTTCTCTGAAACTTCACCTAACGTACCTTCAATACTAAATTGACTTTCTTTACTGATTTCTGGAAATAAAGGGAATGCGCGCGCCATAAGTCCGTCAGTGAGTAGCCACTTTTGAGCATCATCTATCTGCTTTCCCACTATAGAGTCTTCCTTATAAGCTGCAATGTAAGTCCTTTTTCTACGTTGTGGCATACCATATTCAGCGGCATTGATGACGCGCCATTCTACAGTATAACCTAAGTCAGCGAGAGAAGCTAATATAATCGCAAAATCACGTCCGCGTTGATTGGCTGGAGATGAAAGCAAGCGATCTACATTTTCTAAGAAAAGATACTTTGGGGGGGTGGGTTGCTCTTTCAGAATACGATGAATTTGCCACCAAAGTACCCCTTTTTTTCCTTCAATCCCCCCCGAACGCTGTAAAGTTGTAGCTACAGAGTAGTCTTGACAAGGGAATCCTCCAACAAGCAGGTCAGCTTCTGGAATATCTTTTGTCGCAACAGTTGCAATATCTTCATTAGAATGTCCCTCATAACCAAATCGCTCGCAATAAACCATAGAAGCATCTTGCCGTTTGGTGGAGGGTTCCCACTGATTACTCCAAATTGTTTTATATTTCAGAGAAGCACGTTCCAATCCAACACGAAAACCTCCCACTCCTGCAAAGAGTTCTATCACCCGAATATCATCTTTGTCAGTTGTATTAGGTTTAAACAACGTATCAAAGAGGTCATATTGCTGAAAGGACTTTGCAGACGCTTTACAGTAAGCACTGATAGGCTCACAAAGGGTTTTATAATTGGAAGTATGTATTTCGTAAGACATAATTAAACACTATAGGCTTAAGCACTAGGCTTCATCGATGAGTGTCTTAAGATAAGACTTATTAAACCAGTAACATTGTTTGTCAACCTTCTCATCGTAAGGAGTTGGAGCATTATTTCTGTAGTTCTCTTTTGTACCTTTCGGACGTACATGAAAGTTCTTGTCGTCTTTTTCTTTCCAATAGTTGGACTTATCTAGCTTATTATGGATGACCAAACGCCTAAGGTGTACCCAATATCGAAAGGCACTCTTCAAATCTTTAGAGGGCATTGTCCAAAAGAAGACCTTGTCTAGAATATATCTATCCTCGCTCTTTGTTTTTTGAGGCGTGGATATTGTTATATTTCCAGTTACCTTTTTGAAGGTTACGAAGAGAAAACGGCTAGTAAAGAGTTGATAAAGGACAGAATCCTCCCATTTACCATTTTCATAAAGTTCTATCCAATCTATATTTTGGAAAGACATCGCTTCTTCGGGGATGCCACTAACACTCACACGAGCAGTTTTCAAACGTATGCCCGACTTCTTGAACTCTTCACTATCATCAATCTTGCTCATCTGAAGATTAGAGGCAATAGCATTAGCAATAATAGCATATTTGTGCTTTGCTGTGGTCAATGGTAAGGATAAAGCGTTTGATATTTCGACATAATCCTTGCCCATAAAAGGAGCAAAGCGCTCGAGAATAATCTCTTCAAAAGTATTCTGTTGAAGCAACTCTTGAGCGACAAGCTCAGGTTGTCTTTCGGATTGCTGCTGATAATTGCATAAGGCATTACCACCACTTTGGACTATTTGATCCAGAAGTGTGCGCATATAGGCAGGCTTCAAGCTGAAGGCTCTACGACGAGCAGGAATATCTGAGAAGGGTTGTTCTCGAACATCTCTATTATTCTTCCCTTTAGTACATGCACCTAGGTACATTGTATCACCTTCGGAAAGCTCATGCGCCTGTCCTGCTTTAATTTTCCCAATAATCTTCTCATAGTCCGCTTTCATTATGGCTAAATCCTTTTGGGGGATTTGCCATAAAGCTCTAAATAGGAACTTGAGTTGATAGACAGGTACACTCTGTTCATGCAGGTAAAACAAGAGTAACATGAGCTGACATTTCCTCAGAAAATGTGACTCCTCAAAAGTTTCATTGATGACACCATGGAAATCAATCATGTTACACACGAGTCTTTCCTTGATGCGATAATTATCTTTGCCACGCAACAAAGGAGTGCATTTAAGCTCTACCCCAGCTTCTTCAAAATCAGGCGAAGGATTGCTGTTGACTTCATACCCGAAGAAAACTTCTTCTACCATTTGCCCCAGTCGACCACGACCTTTTCTTTCTTCTAAGTCTGTGCCAGCCCATTCTTGCAGAGTTTTTCCCATCAATTGCGCAGAATACTCAAATATAGAAAGTGGATTGTCCAACTGAAATGGTAGAGATGTAAGCATAGATACAAGTTGTTTGAAGGATTCCCCTTATCTCACCGTCACCATGGTAGCACCGAAGCCGTATTCGCGGAAGGAAGCGTCTTGGTGTGTGCAATGGCGATAGTGGTTCTTCAATTCTTTGAGGAGAGTAGCACGTAGCACACCCTCACCTTTGCCGTGGATGAAGACAATGCGACGGCCTTTATCCTTGGCATATTGACGCATCGTGTCGTGGAAAGCCTTGATTTGCATCGTCAGGATGTCGGTTGGCGTCAAACCACGAGTGGAATCGAGCAGCACATCAGCGTGCAAATCCACTTCCACGATCGCGTTGCGGTCGAGCGTCACCGACTTGTCCGTAGCACGGGCGGGTTGTTGTTTCGGACGCTCGGCAGCCTGGCGCACCACTTCGGGAGTAATCAAAGCTTCTTCCACCGTTTCGGCAGCGATGCTCACCGACTGTGCAGGACGATCTTCCGACACCAACGGACGCACCAAGGCAGGATCGTTGAAGAAATCAGAAGCTGCAAAACTGTGCAACTTATAGAACTTCGTGCCATCCACGCGCAACGTAATGTTCAGCGGAGATTTTAGCGCGAAAGGCTTATCGGTCTTGTACGCCAGCAGTTGGAAGGTAAGACGTTCCCATTGAGGCAAGTCGGCATGTCCGATGGTGTCGAGCAGAAGTTTTTGATTGGGCAATACCAATCCCTCGTGATGCAGCGAATATTGCTCTCCCTCTTGCGTGAGGAGGAGGAAACGCACATAAAGGTTGGAATCATTGATAAGATACACCTCAAACTCGGTCTGACTTAGCGAACGACTGTCCACAGGTAGGAAACCGATGTAGAAATTCACTTGATCGGCACCACGGCGTTCCAAAGGACGAGGTTGGAAAGTGATTTCTTTGTCAGCAGGTTCAGAGTCGTCCCCCACCGAATCCTCGGTAGAAAATCCACTATCCGTAGCGTTGGCAGCCGCAGCGTGAGCTGCCAAAGCTGCTTTGATGCTCGTATGGCTCAGTCCATCGCTCTCACTGGTGCTGGCACGCTCTTTGGAAGGCACAGGCTTGCGTACCAAATTATAGTTATCCGTCTCTATCACCACGATTTCCGAACGGAGGGTCGGGATTTCAAATCCGTCATCATCACACACCAGCACCAAGTCTTTGCCTTGGAAACCAGCAATTCTTCCGCCTCCCGTGGTGTTGAGGAAGCGCACTTTATCGCCTATATTCATAAATCTGTCCGTTTGGTTTGGAGCAAAGATACAAAAAAGCCTCTAGACCTCAGACTTTAGACCTCAGAAATTTACCCCAAAATAGAAATAATTCACGAGAAATATCCCTATGTTTCTCCTTAAATGCTTACCTTTGTAAAACCAAATTGCACACACTTACCAAGTTGTGCACGACACACCTCCTTGCGACAAGGAGCCCCATAGACGAACATAACATTATACATAACGACATAACAATTTAATTCATGGCACAAACCCCTGAATTTCGCTACGCACCGATGTTTCAACTCGGTGCTGACAACACGGAGTATTATCTCCTCACCAAAGACCACGTTTCAGTGAGTGAATTTGAGGGACACCCCATTCTCAAAGTTGAAGCTGAAGGCATCACCAAGATGGTGAACCAAGCCTTCCGCGATGTCTCTTTCCTCCTCCGTCGCTCGCACAATGAGCAAGTGGCAAAAATCCTTCGCGACCCTGAGGCTTCCGACAACGACCGCTACGTGGCTCTCACTTTCCTTCGCAATGCTGAAGTGGCAGTGCGCGGACAACTCCCCATCTGTCAAGACACGGGCACAGCCATCATTCACGCCGAAAAAGGACAACAAGTCTGGACTGGTTTTTGCGATGAAGAAGCGATTGCCAAAGGTGTCTACAAGACTTACACTGAGGAAAACTTGCGCTATTCTCAAAATGCGCCCCTCACTATGTACGATGAGGTGAACACGCGTTGCAACCTCCCTGCGCAAATCGACATCGAAGCCACTCACGGCGATGAATATCACTTCCTTTGCGTCACCAAAGGTGGTGGTTCTGCCAATAAGAGTTATCTCTATCAAGAAACCAAGGCTATCCTCAACCCCGACACCCTCGTGCCTTTCCTCGTGGGTAAGATGAAGACCCTCGGCACTGCGGCTTGTCCTCCTTATCACATTGCCATCGTCATCGGCGGTACGAGCGCGGAAAAGACCATGCTCACCGTGAAATTGGCTTCTACCCACTTCTATGATTCTCTCCCCACCTCTGGAGATGAAACAGGTCGCGCTTTCCGTGACGTAGAACTCGAAGCTCGCTTGCTCGAAGAAACTCGCAAGATTGGTCTTGGTGCGCAGTTTGGTGGTAAATACTTTGCCCACGACATCCGCGTGGTTCGCCTTCCTCGCCACGGTGCTTCTTGCCCCGTAGGTCTTGGTGTGAGCTGCTCTGCTGACCGCAACATCAAGTGCAAAATCAACAAAGATGGTATCTGGATTGAAAAACTCGATGACAACCCCGGTAGCCTCATCCCCGAAGAATATCGCCAAGCTGGTGAAGGTGAAGCGGTGAAGATTGACCTCAATCGCCCCATGCCCGAAATTCTTGCCGAACTCGACAAGTACCCCGTATCTACTCGCCTTTCGCTCAACGGCACCATCATCGTGGGTCGCGACATTGCGCACGCTAAGATTAAGGAACGCCTGGATGCTGGTCAGCCTATGCCCGAATATCTCAAAAATCACCCCATCTACTACGCTGGACCTGCCAAGACCCCTGCCGGCATGGCTTGCGGTTCTATGGGACCCACCACTGCTGGACGTATGGACTCTTATGTGGATCTCTTCCAAAGTCAAGGTGGTGGTATGATCATGCTTGCTAAGGGTAACCGCTCACAACAAGTCACCGATGCTTGTCAAAAATATGGAGGTTTCTACCTCGGTTCTATCGGTGGTCCTGCGGCTATTCTCGCCCAAAACAACATCAAGTCCATCGAGTGTGTGGAATATCCCGAACTCGGCATGGAGGCTATCTGGAAAATCGAAGTGGAAGACTTCCCTGCCTTCATTTTGGTAGACAACAAGGGTAACGACTTCTTCAAACAATTACCTAATGCCACTGGTTGCGCCCACTAACATCGCTGTGCGCCCCTCGTTTTTCTAGGCATCGCCTAGACACATTAAAGGCTACATCAAGCAAAGAAAAACTTGATGTAGCCTCTTTTTTTACGTCATGTTATTCTATGACGACATAACCCTTCTTATAACTGATTGGGGTTTAGCGACGCAACCAGCGTTCTGGATTCAACTTTTGCGTTTCGTGACGAAGTTGGAAGTGGAGCGTGCAATTGCCCGAAGCATCGCGCGCCACACTGCCGAGAGCCTGTCGTGCCGACACGCGCTGACCTTGTCGCACCGACACACCCGAGAGGTTGCAATACACCGTGATGTAACTGCCGTGGCGCACAATCACATTGCTCATCCCTCCCATAGAGAAGATAGCCGTCACTTCACCGTCAAACACACAGCGCGCTTGAGCACCAGCACCGCCAGTGAGGTTAATGCCTTTGTTGTCGAGCGTCACACCGTTGAGCCCATTCACGTTGTAAGCACCAAAATGACTAGAAATCGTGTAGTTGCCCGTGATTGGCATTGGCAAACGACCTTGGTTGGAAGCAAAACTGCCCGAGAGTTGCGCATCGCTTCGTGAAACATCGTTCGCATTGGCAGTTGCTGTGGCGCGGTTCGCTTCGCTGGTAGCGCGATTTGCTTCTTCAGTAGCCACACGAGCACGTTGTGCTTCAGCAGCCGCCGCTTTCGCACGCTCAGCTGCGCGCGCTTCTTCGCGAGCCTGAGCCGCACGTGCTTCTCGAGCCGCACGTTCCTCACCACGTTTCCGCGCTTCTTCCGCCTTTCGCTCAGCTTCAGCCGCCTTCCTGCGTGCTTCAGCCTCAGCACGGCGCGCTTCCGCTTCCGCTTTACGAGCAGCTTCCGCAGCACGGCGGCGTTCTTCAGCAGCGCGTTTGCGTTCTGCCGCAGCCTTACGCGCCTCTTCCGCAGCCTTTTTGCGCGCTTCAGCTTCAGCAGCACGACGCGCTTCTTCCGCTTTGCGACGACGTTCAGCAGCTTCTATTTCTGCGCGAATCAATTGTTCGATTCTCGCATTCAGTGCATTATATTGTCGTTGTTGTTGCGCCAAAGTAGCCTGCAATTCCGCTTGTTTCTTGTTCAAGTCGGTCACCACCACTTGTTGGTTGTGCTGTTGTCCTTCGAGAATCGTTTGTTGCGCTTTTCCCTGCGTCAGGAGTTTCCCCTGTACCACACGTTCTCCCGAGAGAATGTTGCGTTTTTCGCGCACCGCTTGTTCCTTCGCAGCAATAATTTGTCCCTGCACGCGCTGATACTTCACGTATTCTTGCGTATAGCGCAGACGGCGATACATTTGTCGGAAATTGTCTGCCGAGAAGATAAACATCAATTTGTTTTGCGTCAATCTGTTGCGATACATATAGAGTATCCCTCGCGTGTATCGTCTTTTGCACTCCGCCAAATCAGCTTCCAAGATGCGCAATTCGTTTTCGTGCGTACCGATGCGGCGGTTCAGCGTGTCAATTTGCACTTGCAGTCCCGTCACCACCTTTTGTTGATCGGTGATTTGTCCGTTGATCACTTGCAAAGTCGCCAATTGCGCCTTCACATCTTTGCGAGTGTTGGACAACTGATTTTGCGATTCCGCCATTTTCTGTTTGAGGTTCGCCTGTTCGTTTTGCAATTTCCGGATTCCCTCGTTGGTAGGCGTTGGCGTCGCCTTACCCTTCTTTCCCGTCTTCTTGGTTTGTTTTGCGGTGTTCTTGGTCGTTTTCTTTGATTTCACTGTCTCGGTGGTCGTTTTGCGACGCGAAGTCTGCGCCACCATCAGTGAGGTGGAGCAAAAGACACTCAGCAACAAGGAGAAGAGAATTTTATACATTACTTAAGGGGAGTGATAGGGGTAAACAAGTGGAGCAACGCCGCACTGTCGTGCTGCGGCCGCGTGATGGGGGAGGGGATGTCTACTTGAGCAACTTCAAAAGCGCGTCTGGTTTCATTGGAGAATAGCCCGAAGGAATGCGCACCTGACTGTTCCAATCGTAGTTGATGCGCACTTTGTTGAGGTTGAGATTCAACTTAAATTCCTTTTCAAAGGCGTGAACGCTGAGCACCGTGTGTCGAGCGATGCGAAAACCGCGCACATTAGTCGTTTTGTTGCGACTAACGAAGAGTTCCACAGGCACAAAACCCATCACGTTGAAGTCAGCCGCCTCGGTACTCTTACGGTCATCGTTCCAAAAGAAGCGTTGCACCTTATTGAAGTTGAGAGGTGGCATTTCCGAGAACATACTGTTGAGCGTAGCGTAGGAATCTTTGAGATAACGTTTGTTGATGCGGTCGAGCACAATCACACTGTCGGGAGTGAAAATGATGCGCGCACCCTCGATACCATATTTACTGAGCGAGAGTTGCACTTGGCGGTCGCGTTGCAGGCGCAACATACCTCCAAAACTCTGGTTAAAGGTGTTGGCTTCCACCTCTGCCGAGATTTTTGCCGTCACCGCAAGCGGTTCGTCAGCACGATAAGCCTGATCGCCACGCAGCGTAGAACACGCTGTAAACATAGAAGAGCAGCCGAGCAATACTGCCACGAGTGCCAAGAGAGAAAATATCTTTTTCATTGAACCCAAATCGGTTATTAGATCCTGACCAGATTTCATTAGATTGTTGAGCAGATGGTTTACCGTTTGTTCGAAGGCGTAGCGGGCTACGGTGAGAACGAACGAAAAACAATATGCCAACAAGAAATGAAAGATGACAGGAAGTTATCTTTTCAATTACGATTCGTACCATAACGGTCTAATGACCGATTGGGGTTGAATCAATCTGATTAGAGGGAAAAACTCACACCGTCTACCGCACTTTGCGCAGTTTTCCTCGAAGTTTTCTTTGTTCTTTTCGATCCGTGGAAAGGGAAATAGCCTTTTTCCAAAAATGTTTAGCCTCGTGGGGAAGTCCCACTTTGAGGTAGATGTCGCCAGCGTGTTCATATAAGTCCGACGATGGTTGCTGTTCTTGCTCAGGTCGTTCAAGCAGCACAAACACAGAGTCTATCATCGTTTTAGCTTCGGCAAAGTGCCCGGTAGAGTAGAGTGCCCAAGCATAAGTGTCGAGCGCGTTGATATTGTTCGGATCCACCTCCGTTGCACGTCGTGCCATTTCCGTGGCGCGTTCGAGTTGCTCCCCACGAATGGTGAGGAAATAGGCATAGTTGTTGAGCGTGTTGGCATTGTCAGGATTTCTCACCAAAGACGAATCATAGGCAGCAAAGGCCAACTTAGTCTGTTTCAATTCCATATAATCGTCACCCAACATCCCATAAAGCGATGATGCCACCACGGAATCCGAATAAGGCGACATATTTTTTACCCCCTCTCGCAAGATCTTTCTGCGAAAATCCTCATTCGTTCTGGCGCGTCTGCTGTAGAGTGCGCAAGAATAAAAGAAGACATTGTCGGGGTGAAACTCGCGGCCGCGTTCGCAGATAGAGTCCGCCTGCTCAGCATCATCGTTTCGAACTGCATCTTTCAGCAAAGTTATCGCAGCATCTTCGTTGGTCGGATCTTCTCTAAACAACACCCTTGCAGGTTCAGTGAAACGTTCCTCCGGCAGTTTATGTTCCTCGATGAAAGCCAGCAACCATTTTGCCATTTCAACCCCATCTCCCGGTTGGTGCATTGCTGTAACCGCGTGTTCGTAGACCTTTTCCTTGTTGTAGTTGTTTTCTCCCACCCAATAGGCAGCTTCGTTGAAAGCATCCAATTTGTTTTTGACCGCCAACACCGTGTCGGTCGCAACCGCTGCTAGAGTTTTGTCATAATAGTCCACATCGTTTTTGTTGCGATAATAGACCAGTCGCAACAGCGGAACCCACTCATTGTGGGGTTCACTCGTGGCAATGTCGTCAATGACCTCTTTGGCGCGGTCAAGATAATGGTTGCGAAGGTAGAGGTTAGCGAGCAGCACACGCGGATAACTATTTTCAGCGTCCGCTTCACTAGCTTCTCGCAAGAGAGTAATCGCATCGGAGATACGACTTTGCAATTCCAAAACCTTTGTTTTTCTGCCTAGAATTCCGTTGGCCTCTCCCCCCAGTTCCTGGAGTTTATCGAGGGTTTGGAGAGCCGCGTCAAAGTGTGCCGTACTTTCTTGGAGCAATTCGAGCAGCGTAAAGTTCTCCTCCGTGGGTTCATCCACCACCACCTGTTCATAGAGTCGCAACGCTCGTTCATAGAGCTTTCTGTCCACCCAGTAGTCCGCCAATTGTTTACGATAATATGGATTCGAAGGAGCCAATTGTTGCGCCAATTGAATTTGTTGCTCTCCACGAAGTCGCAACAAACTATCGCTGAAGTAGACATTTTCCAGCAAAATCGCCCCTTGTTGATAGAGTGCATCCGCGTCATTAGGGTTGATCATCAGTGCTGCATCGAGCAAGTCGAAAGCCGCATCCTCTTGTCCCAAATACTTTTGTCGCATCGCTGCCAAATAGGTTCTGTCGAATGCGCGTTGGTCTTTGAGCGATAGGAGTTTGCGCGCGCGCACAGTACCGTCTTCCAGCACAGGTTCCACATAATTTCGCGCATAGTTAGAGCAGCCCAACAGCAAACTGCTGAGCAACGCCCATCCCATCACAGCCAGGAGGTGAAATGATGAAAGTCTTCTTTTGATCATCACGGATTTTTCTTGTTTTCTAGAAGGGCTAGATGCTCTAGGGCTTCTAGATTCTCTAGAGCTTCTAGATTCTCTAGAGCTTCTAGAATTTCTAGAGCTTCTAGATTCTCTAGAGCCTCTAACGTCTAATCTCTAACGTCTAACGTCTAACGTCTACTTCCCCGTATGCCCGAATCCTCCGTCACCGCGTTCCGTTTCGTCGAGCATCTCCACCGGTTCCCACGTCACCTGTTCGTGGCGCGTCACCACCATCTGAGCAATGCGCTCACCATTGTTGATCACAAACGGTTCATTACTCAAATTCACCAAAATCACGCGCAACTCACCGCGGTAGTCTGCATCCACCGTCCCAGGAGAGTTCAGCACAGTGATGCCGTGTTTCAAAGCCAAACCCGAACGAGGACGCACCTGCGCTTCATAACCCTCAGGCAGCGCAATGAAAAGACCCGTAGGCACCAATGTGCGCTCCAGCGGAGCCAATGTGAGGGGAGACTCGAGGTTAGCACGGAGGTCCAAACCTGCACTTTGAGGAGTGGCATATTCTGGCAGCGGATGCTGCGAACGATTCACGATTTTTACTTGCATAAGCCGAAGAAACGACACTATTTGTCGTCATTTTTAGTCTAAAAATGCAGCACACGCTGCTTCAAATCCCAAAAATACGAAGAAAATCGCAGATTAGCCCTATATTCTGCACACTATTTCGCCAAAACCCCTATATTTGCAATATGAAATGGAATCAACTCATCTCCTCTGCGCGTTGGGGAAAGCAAAACACCCAGCGTTCTGCCCACGAACAGCGCACTGAGTTTCAGCGCGACTACGACCGACTCATCTTCTCCTCACCCTTCCGCAGGTTGCAAAACAAAACGCAGGTTTTCCCCCTCCCCGGCAGTGTCTTTGTGCACAATCGTCTCACCCATTCCCTCGAAGTTTCCAGCGTAGGACGCTCCTTGGGGGCTGACGTTGCGCGCCTGCTCATCCCACACTACACTGGAGAAGACGTTACCGCCCTCGAAAGCATCAGCGCCATTGTCAGTGCCGCTTGTTTGGCACACGATTTGGGGAATCCCCCTTTCGGACATGAAGGAGAAGCCGCCATTCGTTCCTTTTTTGCCGAAGGCGAAGGACTCCATCTTCGCGACCAACTTCCGCTCGAGGTGTGGAACGACATCACCCATTTCGATGGCAATGCCAACACCTTCCGCCTCCTCACCCACCAATTCCACGGCCGTCGTCCCGGAGGATTCGTGATGACGTATAGCACCCTCGCTGCCATTGCCAAATATCCCTTCTCTTCCTCCCTCGCCACGCATCCCAAATTCGGATTCTTCGACGCCGAACGCGAAGCCTTTGCCCACATCTTCCGTGCACTCGGCATCCCAGAGGTGAAAAATAACGACAATTTAGAGGATAAAAACGAAGGAAATGCGCTCCAATTTGCTCGTCACCCCCTCGTCTTTCTCGTAGAAGCTGCCGACGACATCTGCTATGAAATCATGGACATCGAAGACGCCCACAAACTCCGCATCCTCACCACCGAAGAAACCCGACAACTCCTCCTCCAGTTTTTCCCCGAAGACGAACAAACCACCATCCGCAACACCTATCCCGAAGACACCGACACCGGCGAACAAATTGCCTATCTCCGTTCCTGCGTCATCAATGCTCTCGAGCGCGCTTGTGTGGAAGTCTTTGTGCGCCACGAAACCGAAATCCTCGCTGGCACTTTCCACGGTTCGCTCATCAGTCATCTCCCTGCGCCCCTTTCTACAGCTTATCAACGTTGCACAGAAGTGGCGCGCACACGCATCTATCGTTCCAAAGAAGTTGCCGACATCGAACTCTCGGGTTATCACATCATCTACACCCTCCTTTCGTTGATGACCGCAGCCGTCACCGCGCCCGACAAAATCTACTCCAAACTCCTCCTGCGCCACGTTTCTTCCCAATATGAGGTACACGCCCCCGACCTCTCCACGCGCATCATGGCCATTCTCGACTATCTCTCCGGCATGACCGATGTCTATGCCCTCGACCTCTTCCGCAAAGTCCGTGGCATGCAGTTGCCTGCCATTTGATGGTGGGAGCGTATCTTTTTTAGTCTAAATCCTTGGATTTGAGAATTATATTGTATCTTTGCAATATATACTCAAGTATATGAACGTCGAATTTGAAAATCCAGCTCTTCGTGACTTATATGAAAACGGCAAGTCTCGAGAATACAAGGCCTTTAGTAAAAGCAAAGTAAAAGTAGCTGCATATATTCGTGTAATTGCACTTATGGTAGGAGCTAAAAACATTGAAGATATTAAGGCTATGAGTTTCTTACATTATGAGAAATTGAAACATAGTTATAGTGGTTATAGCTCCGTGCGCATAAAGAACGGAGAAATTGAACGACTAATTTTCAAAGAAAAAGACGACAAAATTACTATTGCACTAATCACTCTAAGCACCGATCACTATGGCAACAAATAGACCAATCCCCTTTGAAGCCACCCATCCAGGTTCTATCCTTAAAGAGGAGTTGAAGGAACGTGGAATATCGCACGATAAGTTTGCTGTGACAATTGGAGTGGAAAAGTTCATTGTCAGCGAGACAATAAACGAAAAAAGAAACATCACGCCTGAATTTGCTCTAAAACTTGAAGCTGCCTTAGGGGTATCTGCTGAGTTTTGGATGAATGTGCAGGCTGCTTATGAGTATGATCTTTTAAGGATAAAAGCACGTGATGAAAAGAATGCAAAAGAAAATGAGCGCAGAATGACTTATCCTTCTTATTCTGTACGCAAGGAGACAACTAGTCCTCAACTTGTTCTTTCCTAAAATATTGTGCGCTTTTCTCAATCTAAATCCAATCACAAAAAAGGATTTCCCAACCGCTATGGCTGAGAAATCCTTCTTTTTTTTTGTTGCAAAGGAGGGGAATTTACTCACCTCTGCTCCGCATCGATTTGTGATTTAGCGAATAATCGTAGCATCGCGTTCGGGACCCACAGAGAGGATAGCAATGCGAGTGGCTAATTTATCTTCCAAATAAGCAATGTAGTCTGCATAAGCCTTGGGGAAATTCGCTTCAGCGCGCACACTGGTCAAGTCGCAGTGCCAACCTGGCAAAGTTTCATACACTGGAGCCCAACCCTCGGTGTCGTAAGGCATATCTTCTGTGCGCTCACCGTCCTTTTCGTAGGCCACGCACACCTTGATTTCCTCAAACGAATCCAGCACATCCGCCTTCATCATCACCAAGTCCGTCACACCGTTCACCATAATAGCATATTTCAGTGCCACAAGATCCACCCAACCACAACGGCGGTTGCGGCCGGTCACCGCACCAAACTCTTTGCCGACACGGCGAATTTCCTCGCCTGTCTCGTCAAACAGTTCTACGGGGAAAGGACCACTTCCCACACGAGTAGAGTAAGCCTTGAAGATACCCCACACACGACCAATGCTTTGGGGAGCAATGCCCAAGCCCGTGCAAACACCGCCAATGGTGGTCGAAGAGGAAGACACAAATGGATAAGTACCGTGGTCGATGTCCAACAGCGAACCCTGTGCGCCCTCTGCCAACACGTTCTTTCCTTCCGCCAAAGCGCGGTTGATTTCGTGTTCCGTGTCGGTGATGGGGAAACGGCGCATATAGTCGATGCCTTCCAACCACGTCTTTTCCTCCTCCGTGATGTCGAAATCGGTGAATCCCAAATCCTTCAAAATTTGGAGATGACGTGCTTTCAGTGCTTCATATTTGGGTAGGAAATCTCCTTGGATGTCGCCCACACGGAGTCCCACGCGCGCAGCCTTGTCGCTATACGTCGGACCGATGCCCTTGCCCGTAGTGCCCACTTTGCTCTTACCCTTTGCCGCTTCATAAGCGCGGTCGAGCACGCGGTGCGTGGGGAGAATCAAGTGTGCGCGGCGACTGATGTGCAGACGTTCTGCAATCTCATAACCCGCACTCTCCAGTTCGCGCGCCTCATTCATAAAGAGGTCGGGAGCAATCACGCAACCATTACCGATGATGTTCACCTTGCCCTCGTCAAAGATGCCCGAGGGGATGGAACGAAGCACAAACTTCTTGCCATCAAAGATAATAGTGTGACCAGCGTTAGGACCGCCAGCAAAACGCGCCACGAGGTCATAGCGAGGAGTAAAATAGTCCACCACTTTACCCTTACCTTCGTCGCCAAAGACAATGCCGAGCAAGGCATCTACTTTTCCTTTTGTCATAGTTTTAGGAGAAATGAAAGAGCGCAACGTTGGATTTCATCCTTCGTTTTCTCGCCATGGCATAACTCGAGCAAGCTCGGTTCTGCTCATTCGGCTTAACGAAAACGTTCGTCTTTTTCTACCATTGCGCGTGATATTTGCCACAAAGTTACACCCTTTCTGCTTAATATGCAAAAAATAAGTTGTAAATTTGCCTTTCCTCTTGAGCTTCTAAGCTCTCTAGTCTTTCTAGATTCTCTAGTCCTTCTAGTCCCTCTAGTCCCTCTAGTCCAATCGCGCTAGCCCTCTAACGTCTAACGTCTAGCCACTAACGTCTAAAAAATGCTTCAAATCCGTGTTCTCCCTCAGGTAGCTTATGATGCTGCCCTCCTTCGTGCCGATGTTGCCCAGCGCATGGGAGTTGCCCCCGAGCAAATCCGCGCCATCCGACCCCTCAAGCGAAGCATCGATGCCCGTCAGCGACAAGTCATGGTCAATCTCACCTTAGAAGTCTTCATTGACCAAGACCCCACCACCTTGTCCTACGATCCCATACACTATCCCGACGTCACCAACGCCCCTCAAGCCATCGTTGTAGGAGCAGGCCCCGGAGGACTCTTCGCAGCACTCCGTCTCGTAGAACTCGGCATACGTCCCATCGTCCTAGAGCGCGGACGCGATGTTGATGCACGAAAAAAAGACCTCGCAGCCATCTCGCGCGACCACATCGTAGACAGCGAGAGCAACTATTCCTTTGGCGAAGGTGGAGCCGGAGCTTTCTCTGACGGCAAACTCTATACGCGTTCCAAAAAACGTGGCAACGTGCAGCGCATCCTCAGCATCTTCTGCCAACACGGAGCCGCCACCGACATCCTCGCCGATGCTCATCCCCACATCGGCACCGACCGCTTGCCCGGCATCATCCAACGAATGCGCGAACAAATCAAAGCATCCGGAGGAGAAGTGCATTTCCAAACCCGTGTCGACGAACTTCTCTTCTCTACCGATGGCAGTAGGGTAGTGGGAGTGCGCACCGCCCACGGCACAGAGTTTCAAGGCTCTGTCATCCTTGCCACTGGTCATTCCGCACGCGACATCTATCGCTATCTCCACCAAGCCGGAGTAGACATCGAACAAAAGTCCCTCGCCATGGGAGTTCGCCTAGAGCATCCCGCCCATCTCATCGACCAAATACAATATCACAACCGCGAAGGTCGAGGAAAATATCTTCCTGCGGCAGAATACGCCTTCGTGCAACAAGTCAAAGACCGTGGAGTCTATAGTTTCTGTATGTGCCCTGGTGGCTTTGTCGTCCCTGCCGCCACAGGTCCCGAACAACTTGTGGTCAACGGAATGTCCCCCGCCAATCGCGGTAGCAAATGGTCAAATTCAGGGATGGTGGTCGAAACGCGTCCCGAAGACATCGACGGCGAACTCATGCCTTTCCTCCTTGAAGCCATGAGTGATGAACAATTTGCGGCTCACCACACCGATTTTGACGACAAGCACAATCCCCTGCGCATGATGTATGTGCAAGAAGCTCTCGAGCGCACCACGTGGATTCAAGGTGGACGCACGCAGGTGGCACCAGCCCAGCGCATGGCCGATTTCGTCAATAGTCGTTTATCGGCCGACCTCCCCAAGTCTAGTTACAATGCCGGACTCATCGCTTCCCCCCTTCATTTTTGGATGCCCCGCTTCATCACCTCGCGTTTGCAAGAAGGTTTCAAGGCTTTCGGGCGTCGCAGTCGCGGATTTCTCACTGACGAAGCCATCCTCATCGCCACCGAATCGCGCACCTCAGCCCCAGTGCGCATCCTCCGTCAGCCCGACACCCTCCAACACGTTCGTCTGCGCGGTCTTTATCCTTGTGGCGAAGGTGCCGGCTATGCTGGTGGCATCGTCTCTGCTGCCATCGATGGCGAACGCTGCGCTGAAGCCCTCTCCCAAGAAACCATCAGGCCATAGAGCTAGTTTCTCTAGAAGGTTCTAGAATCTCTAGAAGGTTCTAGTCTTTCTAGAGCTTCTAGCCTTTCTAGAGCCTCTAGCCTTTCTAGAGCCTCTAGCCTTTCTAGAGCCTCTAGCCTCTAACGTCTAATCTCTAACCTCTAATCTAACTTCTATGCCACAAGTCTTAAAGCACACACCAGTCTATCAGCACCTCCACTTCTATCAGAAGTCCGACACCATCTATCAGCTCACCTACATTTTCTGTCAAAGATTTCTACCCAAATATGGCGATCGCACCGTCGACCAAATGCTACAAGCTGCACGTTCGGGAAAACAAAACATCGTCGAGGGAATAGAAGATGGCGTCGCCTCCAGTGAAATGGAAATCAAACTACTAAATGTCGCCCGCGCTTCTTTGCAAGAACTACGAGAAGACTACGAAGACTTTCTCCACACACGACAACTCCTCCATTGGACAGCCGAACATGAACGCTATTCCACCATGTTAGCGTTTTGTAAAAACCACAACTTGGTAGACGATTATTTGCCTTTTGCGAATAAATGGACGGCGGAAGAGTTCTGCAACACCCTCGTCACCCTTTGTCACATCACCGACCGCATGCTAACTAGTTTTCTATCTCATCTAGAGCAAAAATTCCTTGCAGAAGGTGGCATCAGAGAGCGAATGTATGCAGCGCGCAATGAGCACCGACTCCAACAATCCGAACAACTCGCTCAACTCCAAGCTGAAAACGAATCCCTTAAAGCTATCATCTCCAAACTTAAAACGGAAAATGCCAACCTCCTCCAGCAACTCGCTGCCAGCAAAGGCCAACCCCTCTAATCTCTAGTCCATCTAGCCCTTCTAGAGCTTCTAGCTCTTCTAGAGCATCTATCCTTCTAGGGCTTCTAGCCCTTCTAGAGCATCTAGTCTTTCTAGAGCATCTAGTCTTTCTAGAGCATCTAGTTCTTCTAGAGCATCTAGTTCTTCTAGAGCCTCTAGCTGTTCTCACGCGCGCGTACGCGAGCACCCTACAGGAGTTTTTGCTTTTTTGCTGTCACAAGTGTCACAGTGATTGCATAATCCTCTGAAAAACAAATCCATAAAAGGATTGTTGGAAAGTCCTTCTTCAATCCACCCATAATTCCTCTCAAACAACCCGTTGTTTTTCCCCAAAACAACGTATCGTTTTCCCAAAAACAACGTGTCGTTTTCACTAAAACAACGTGTCGCTTTCCCCAAAACAACGTGTCGTTTTCCTCAAAACAACGTGTTGTTTTTGCTAGAAGTCTTAAATATAAAATAAACGATGTTTTTGAATCATTGATTTTACTCTGAAATGCAACTTGTTACATGGTTTTTGTGACACTTGTGACAGCAAAAAAACAAAACTCCTGTTGTACGTGTACGCGCGCGTGAAAAACACTACCCTCTAACCTCTATTTCTTCCCGAGCCACGCTTACGTGGCGAGCATAAAAGGGTCTGTGACCCTCTAACGTCTAATCTCTAACCTCTAATTTCTTCCCGAGCCACGCTTGCGTGGCGAGCATAAAGGGGGTTGCGACCCTCTAACGTCTACCCTCTAACGTCTAACGTCTACCCTCTAATGTCTACCCTCTAACGTCTAATATGCTATTTATAGTTAGCAAAAATGGGGGGGGGGTAGAAAAGTCGAGAAAGAAAAAAGAGAAACAAGGCTATTTTTCATGTATTAAACCTTGGTTGTTTCTGAAGAAAAATTTACCTTTGCAACCGAAACTATCTGAAATCGGTATTTTACCTGCGACAATAGAACGAAAAAACAAATACGTCGCGGATTTGAAAATGGCGATACGTACGTCTCAATAATAAAGCACAAAAAAACAGATATGAAGAAAGCTTTTACTTTGCTGTTCTTTGCTGCAGTTGCTGCTGCCACTGCTTCTGCTCAGAGCGTGGTTCTTAAGCACAATGTGTTGCTCGATGTCGTGCACTCACCCAACTTGAGTCTTGAACTTGGACTCAATAAAAAGCAAACGCTTGATTTTCAAGTGGGGTTCAATCCCTTAACTTATAACACAGCTGACAACTCAAAGTTTCGTCATCTCACCGTACAGCCTGAGTGGCGCTATTGGTTCTGTGAACGATTCAATGGTTGGTTTGTAGGTGCACACGCACACGCTGGACGTTTCAATGCAGGCAACGTGTCGATGCCCTTCAATCTTTTTCATACAGTGAAAGATAGCCGTTATGAAGGTTGGTTCGCGGGTGCAGGTGTTGGCGTAGGTTATCAACTTCCCCTCTCTCGTCGTTTCAGTCTTGAAGCAGAGATTGGTGCTGGTTATGCTTATGTAGACTATGATAAGTTTGCTTGCGGTAAATGCGGTACACTCGCGAAAGATGGAAATTCTAACTATTGGGGCATCACTCGCGCAGGACTCTCCCTCGTCTACGTGCTCAAATAAACAGTTTGTTTTCTAGCATCTCTAGTTTCTCTAGTATTCCTAGAGCCTCTAGAATTTCTAGTACCTCTAACGTCTAGCCTCTAACGTCTAAAAAGGGTCTGCGACCCTCTAACGTCTAATATGAATATATTATTAGCTCTTGCTGCTGTGGCTTTCGCAATGCCAGCTGCAGCCGATAATTATAATGGTCATGTCGCCTTCACGCAAACCACTCCCAAGGTGGCAAAGGATAGCATCCGCTTCGGCGTCAATGTTGTGCTCGACCAAGTAGAGCTCGGTTCTCGCACCCTGCTCACACTAACTCCAAAACTCGTTTCTGAAGACGGCACACAAACTTATGCCTTTTCGGCAGTGAGTGTTGGCGGTCGCAACCGTCAAATCATGTGGAAGCGTCACAATATCGCCGGTGCGCAACCCGTTTATCACAAAAACGGCACTGCGCAAACCGTTTCTCTTGCTCTCGCTGCACCCAATGTAGCCTGGGTGAAGAAAGCCCGCCTCGTTGTGGATGAACAAGTGCAAGGTTGCGCAGGTTGCGAACAAGGCGAAATGCGCTACAAACTCCTCGATCGTTTGGTGAAGGAAGAATATCGTCCTAAGTTCACTACGGTGTTCGTTACTCCAAAACCCGAACCTGTCAAGACACGTTCCGATCGTTTCATCGCACGTTTCAATTTCCGTGTCAATCGTTCAGAACTTCTTCCAGAACTCGGTAATAACCGTGTAGAATTTGCACGCGTCGACAGTGTGGCAAAAGCTATTCTGCTCAATACTGACGTCAAGGTCAAGAATGTGTCTATCGATGGTTATGCATCTCCCGAAGGTACAGACGCTGCCAACCTCAAACTCTCGCAAAATCGCGCACTTTCCTTTGCCGACTATCTCCGTCGCACCTACAATCTCTCTCGTGGAGTCCTCAATGGAGTAGGTCACGGTTCTGACTGGGAAGGTCTTCGCAATAGCGTGATTGCAGATGCCAATGTACCTAATAAGCAGGGTGTCCTCGATGTACTCGCTGCTGCGGGCAACAATGAAGTGCGCAAGGCCAATCTTCGCAAACTCGATGCAGGTCAGCCCTATGCTTACCTCCTCGCTAACAACTATCCTCCCCTTCGTCGCACTGAATATCAATTCACCTACACCGTGCGCGATTTCAATCTCGAGGAAGCCATCCAACGCATCTATTCCAATCCATCACTTCTCTCTCTCAATGAGATGTATCTCGTAGCCAATCACTACGCAGCAGGAAGTGCAGAGCGTCGCAACGCGCTCGAAACTGCGCAACGCGTTTATCCCAACGCCCCCGAAAGTCGTTTCAACGCTTTGGCATATCGCATGGCGCAAGGTGAACAAGTCACTGACGAACAATTCCTTTCAAGTTACACCGCATCTCCCGAAAAGTGGAACAACCTCGGTGTTTACTATGGTCTTCGCAAAGACTATGCTCGTGCCAAGGAATGCTTCTCTCATGCAGGCAATCTCCCTGCAGCGCAAGCCAACCTCGCCGAGCTCGCCAAGGTAGAAGAATAAGACTAGCGACTAGCTTCTAGTGTCTAACGTCTAGTTCTTCTAGAAGATTTAGTTCTTCTAGAACATCTAGTCCTTCTAGAATCTCTAGAAAATCTAGAATCCCTAGAATCTCTAGAACTACTAGAATTTCTAGTCCCTCTAGCCAATCTCAATAGAAATCATTTTAATCACTAATTTTTACTAATTTACTTCGTATGAAAAAGCAATTTTTCGCTGCGGCTATGATCCTCGCCCTCGGTGCAGGTTTCACCGCTTGCTCAAACGATGATTTGGGCAAACAAGGAGCAAAGGCAGTATCACAGACTGGTACATCTTATATGTCCATCTCTTTCACTCTTCCTGCTCCTGCTGGTACTCGTGCTTCTAATAGTGATGCTATCGCTGGTACTCCTGCTACTGGTTCTGGTCGTTATCAGTATGGTTCTTGGAACGGTGACGACAAAATCAAGTCTGTAAAAGTTTTCGTTTTCAAGACTGAAAACGGTGCTACTACCCTTGAGAAAGTTCAAACCTACAATGAAGGTGACCTTGCGTTTACGCAAAACACTACTGGTACTGTAAAGGTTATTGCAAACGATGCTTTCAAAATCTCAAAAGGTGAGAAGACTGTTTACGTTATTGTGAACCCTACGGGTGTAGTTAACTTCACTGAAACCGAAGGTACTCCTCTTGCAACTTTCAAAAAACAGTATGAGGGAAGCACATTGAACTTCACTGATCCAACTTCTACTCCTACTGCTTTTGCAAATACAGTTAAAACGCGTGCTGATCAGGTTGCTTCTGTAGAGAATAACAAGGATGTCATCACAATGACTGGTGAACCTACTACCCTAACCGTTGAAGACGGTGTTACTCGTCAGCAAGCTATTTCTGGTGCTAAGAATTTGGCGTCTTTCTCTGTTAAACGTGTAGCTGCGCGTGTTGTCGTTACTACTGCAACAGGTAATGCTACTTTCAATATCACGGGAGATAACCCTTCTACTGAACAAAAAGAAACAAGCTTTGTTTTTGGAACTGTTTCTAATCTCACTTATACTGTAGGTCAAGGTGAGAAGACTTTCTATTTCAAGGTAAAGAATCACACAGATACAGAAAAGGGTCATACTCAAGACAAGGAAGGTGATCAAATTTACGAAGAGTCTCCTGCATTTACCTTCACCACTCCAAAGAGTGAAGACTACTGGTCAGCTACCAATATGACTGCCTATACTAAGGCTCTCGAGAAGTATGACTATCTTGGTCTTTGGAAGACTGCAAACAATGTCCAACAACGTTCGGCTTTCCTCGGTGGCGCAACTGAAGACGATGCAGAAACAGCTTTGGTGAACGGTCACATTACCGCAAAAACTGGTGGTGATCGTGGTATCTTCGTGTTGCCAACTACTCACAAGTATGATGCATCAAAGGATGCTACTGGCTACTTGGGTACAAACACCGCTTATGTACTCATTCGCGGTACTTATACTCCCAAGATCTATGTAGACGAAAATGGTGAATTTAAGAATGACGATCAGCTTTCTGGTAAGGATTTCTATCTTGGAACCAACGGTCTTGTTTACAAATCAGCTGCCACTGTGACAGATCCCGCTAAGAAAGGTGTTGCAGGTCAAAAAGCTCAACTCTTCAAGGGGGGTAAGGTGCTCTACTTTGTTTGGATTCACCCTGACAATCTTGCAGACCCTGTAAACTCACCTGTGGATCGTAACAACGTTTACCACATCCAAATTGCGTCTGTAACAAGAATTGGTGCTAACTGGAATCCACTCGTTCCATATCCTGGCGGAACTACTCCTCCTAACTTCGGGGATCCAAACACTCCTCCTGTTTATCCTACCAACCCCAACAACCCAGACGACCGTCCTAAAAACCCGTTGGAGCCCAATAATCCTCCTGTGAATCCTTTCGATAACCTCACTCCAAAGGAAACTTGGATGTCTGTTAACGTGACTATCCTTCCGTGGGCTGTTCACTCTTATCAAGTTAATCTCTAATTGATAAGATGACTTCCACCTCTCTGATGGAACACTACTCAACGCGAGGGGAGGCTAGCCCTCTCCTCGCTTTCTTTTTTCTTCGTAGATCTCGATAATCACAGAAGTTACTCTTTAATCTCTTTTTCTTATGAATTTCTTGGGAAAGTTCACCGCACTTGCTGCACTTGCACTCGCCACTACTGCGCTCGGTAGCTGCGACTCTATGTTTCATGACGATCTTGCTGACTGTCCGCAGGGAGTGTATGTGCGCTTCTACCAAAACACGTCTTGCGGTCTTCGCAACAAAGTGGTTGGGAAGGTCAATAATCTGCACGTTCTTGCCTTCAATAAGCAAACTGGCGTTTTAGCCAACTATGTGGCTGCTGATGGCGTTACGAACCTTACTGCCGACTATCAAACTCTTTTACCCTTGCACCAAGGTGACTACGAACTCGTGGCTTGGTCGGGTAATGCGAATGAGTTTGCAGCAGCTAAACTCCAAAAAGGTGTCACTAAAAAGAGTGATGCTTTCTTCCAACTCCGACAACAACAAGACAAATCTCTTGTCTTTCCCAATACTCCCGAACCTTTACGCGTGGGTTTCGCTGGCACCGGTATGCCCAGACTTGCAGCTGACTCCGCTGAAGTTAATGCTGGTGTGTACCCTCAAGATGAGGTAATCACCATCCCAGATCCTGCTAAGTTTGGAAGCGTTTTCAAGCATGCGGCTATCAATCTGCGCGAACAAGCACTGCGTCTTCGTGTCAATGTCATTGTTGATGCGAGTGTGCGCACTAGTAAGTATCCCACAACTCCAGAAAAGTTTGCTCTCACTCTCCTCACAGGGGGGCATGCGCTCAATAATGAGATGGCAACCAATGCAAATACCGCGCTCACTGATTGGAAGTTCCCACAAGCTAAGTTGGTGAAGTCTTCTGAGTTGCTTCCTTTGATGCCATATCATCAAGGTTCTGAAAAAGATACTCTGGTCAGTGAATACCATCTTTTGGGACGTACTGCAAATCAACTTGCGGATGGTCGCTTGATACTCACTCACAATGGAAACGAAGTTTCTCTTTCTCCAAAACTTGAAAAACTAGTGGGTGGTTTGAGTCTTCCAGCTCTGATTCGCCTTGAAGCTGAAAAGAAGAATATCAATTTAGATTGTTCTGATGGGGTTACCATCGAATTGCGCGTAAAGAACGCTTGTGAGGATTGCAATACCTATATGGTATATCAAATCAATATCACAGAGTGGGCTGCGCATTCTTATCAAGTGCATCTCTAATTGTAAATCGTCACTTGTGAACATTTGCACTGACGCTTCAGCGTCAGTGCTTTAATTCTCTAACTCACTCTACATGAGAAAAATATTTTCTAATGCATTGCTTTTGGCTTGCGGCTTAATTACTTCATTTGGTTTAGCTAGTTGTGATGCTACTTTTCATGATTCTCTAGAAGCATGTCGCAACGTCTTATTAGTTTCTCTTCAAAAGGGAGATTGTGATGCGGTGACAGGTGCTACCACTCACGCCGCTAGTAACGGAAAAACTGTAGTGTCGCATACAACTAATCAATGTGATTTTAATGCACCGGCTGGTAAAACGTTGATTCTTGCTTTCAATAACAAGGGTGTGCTTGCAGCGGATACGCTCATCCAGTTGGATAAAAACGCTACTGTGAAACAAGTGCCGCTCGCTGTTGATGGTGGCAACTACACGGTTGTGGCGTGGTCGGGCATCAATGATGCGCAGTGGCAAACGTCAAAACTCGAAAAGGGAAAGACGCGCCTTTCTGATGTGCTCCTCACTTACCGCACTGCTGTCGACACGCTTTTGGCTTCTGGTAGCAATACTTCTTTCATCAATCTTCCTAGTGCAACTCAATCGGGTACACACACACAAGAGGTTAAGGTGCCTATGAAACGTACTAACTTCAACATCACTGCTGATGTGGAAGTGGAAGCGCAAAGTTTTGATGGTCTTGATGACTTGAGTGCTGACTCTTTCGACATCGAGGTCAAGATGAACTATCAATCACTGGGTGTGGATGGTTCTCCCTTGAAGGAAGACAAGGTTATTACCTTGCCTGTCACAAAAGATGCCATCAACACGATGAAGAATGAAAATGGCAAGACAGTGAAGACTGTGCTCCGTACGCATTTTGTTGTTCCTGCGCTCAATGCAAGGGATGCAAAGGTTACTTTTTCTCTCATCAACAAACATGGGGCTTCAAGTCGCATCGTAGAAAACGGTACTTTCGATTTGCTCGCGCTTCTTCTTCTCCAAAGTGGTGAGAATGGAGCAGTGAACAATGTTGCAGGTGCAAGTGGTTTTGATCTTCATCGCGACCGCAATGCTATGTTGCGCTTTCGTCTAAGCGACCGCTGTCTTTCCTGTGGTGAATTTGCTTGCTACCAAGTTTGGTCGGGTGACCTTCCTTTGACTCGATTCAAAGAGGCTAATCGCTAATTGGCATTCTCTCTTATTGATGCTCTGGTGTTTCTAGTTTTCTAGTTACGCTAGAGCATCTAGTTTTTCTAGAGGTTCTAGTTCCTCTAGAGCATCTAGTTCTTCCAGATTTCCTAGTTCTTCTAGCCTCGAACGTCTTTTTTCTTCTTTTTCTCGTTCATTCCCGAATAAAGTTGTATCTTTGCAGCCGATTATAGAGTCCGACGGGGCAGAAGAAGTGAGCAGAAGTGCTCCGCCTCCCGGAAAAATCCGTTTCACATACATCAAATCAAACAAATGTACGCAATCGTAGAGATTAACGGTCATCAGTTTAAGGTGGAAGCAGGCATGAAGCTCTTTGTAGACCACCTCGCTAGCGCAGAAGCTGGCAAAACTGTTGAGTTCGACAAGGTGCTCCTTCTCGACAAGGACGGTCAAGTCACTGTAGGTGCTCCCACAGTAAAGGGCGCAAAAGTAGTAGCTGAAGTGCTTTCTCCCCTCGTAAAGGGCGACAAGGTGCTCATCTTCCACAAGAAGCGTCGCAAGGGCTATCGCAAGCTCAACGGCTTCCGTCATCAATTCACTGAACTTTCTATCAAGGAAGTTAAAGCTTAACCCCCTAAATATATCAGACAATGGCACACAAAAAAGGTGTAGGTAGTTCTAAGAACGGCCGTGAATCGGCATCACAACGTCTTGGTGTTAAAATCTGGGGCGGACAATCTTGCATCGCTGGCAACATCATCGTTCGTCAACGTGGAACAGTTCACTATCCTGGTAAGAACGTAGGCATCGGCACTGACCACACGCTCTACGCTCTCGCTGATGGTGTGGTTACCTTCAAGCGCGGTCAACGCGACCGTAGTGTGGTTTCTGTAGAACCCAAGGCTGAAGCGTAATCGTAAGCACTTTAGAACTATAAGAGGCTGCTTCAAAACGTCTGTTTTGATGCAGCCTCTTAGATTTCTAGTCTTTCTAGAAGGGCTAGTGATTCTAGAGGTTCTAGTAGTTCTAGTATTTCTAGTCTTTCTAGAACTTCTAGTCTTTCTAGTGGTTCTAGTCTTTCTAGCTTTTCTCAAATTCTTTCTGCTAGATGCACAACATCATACTTGTCGATACCGCTCACTTAGATCATGTGGCGTTCGACCTCATTGTTAATTTCGAGCGAATGCTCGGTCGTCAAATCCCACAAGGAGATTTTCCAAAATGGCTCGATTGCATCGCCCTCGATGGCGGACTTCGCCCCGGAGAAAATGAAACGCGCGTCTATCTCATTCATCCCAAGGCGCAAACTCAACTGCAATATCTTCTTCCCTGCAACTTTGCAGAAGAGCTGAACGGAAAAGCATTTCGCGATGAACTCGGAGAATTTGCCCTCAATGCTTATGGAATAGAAGAAATTGTGTCGCAAGAAGACTATTTCGTGCAAGTGTTTGAAGAAGTGTTGCGCGATGCAGACTGCGAACGCGTGATGGTGATAGCCGATCTCGATGGAATGACGGACGAAAGCGCACATTTCGCGCAGCGCATCAAAACCCTTTGTGCAAATCCTCCCAAAGACGACAAAGGCAACGAACTTCCGCGCAAAGACATCACCCTCTTCACCATGCAACCCATCATGGGACGCGGTTTTCAACAAGAACTCCTCGGTTATAGTTTGATGGCTGCTCTCGGCATCAACGGCAACGAGGTGCAATAGAATCTGTTCAGAATCCCATGACCGATGGGGAATTATTAGTGATTTCTCGAAAAAGTACAACCTCATCTCGCTAGAAATCACTATATTTGCAGGTAAGCTGTAAGCAAGTTCAAGTCAAGCGCGCAGCTACAAGCATATTCTCACCGATAACAAATCACAACTCACGCATAACTCACAACGAAATGGGTAAAGTTCTCATCATTGGCGCAGGTGGCGTGGCCACCGTAGCCGCAGTGAAAGTGGCCAAAAACTCTGATGTTTTTGACGAAATCATGATTGCTTCTCGCACCGTGTCTAAGTGCGAAGCCATCGCCAAACGCATTGCCGACATGGGCTTGCGCAACGACATCAAAACGGCGCAAGTGGATGCCGATAATGTGCCTGAATTGGTAGCTCTTTTCAAATCCTTCCAACCCGATTTGGTGATGAATCTCGCGCTTCCCTATCAAGACCTCACCATCATGGAGGCTTGTCTTGAAGCCGGTTGTCACTATCTCGACACTGCCAACTACGAACCCAAAGATGAAGCACACTTCGAATATTCTTGGCAGTGGGCTTACCGCGAACGCTTTGAGAAAGCCGGACTTTGCGCCATCCTCGGTTGCGGTTTCGACCCTGGTGTCACCTCCATCTACACCGCTTACGCTGCAAAGCACTATTTCGACGAAATTCACTATCTCGACATCGTAGACTGCAACGCTGGTGACCACGGCAAAGCCTTTGCCACCAACTTCAATCCCGAAATCAACATCCGCGAAATCACGCAAAAGGGACTTTATTGGGAAAATGGTAAATGGGTGGAGACAGAACCTCTCGAAATTCACCAACCTTTGACCTATCCCAACGTGGGACCTCGTGAGAGTTATCTCCTCCACCACGAAGAAATCGAGAGTCTTGTCATCAACTTCCCCACCATCAAGCGCGCGCGCTTCTGGATGACCTTCGGACAAGAATATCTCACCCACTTGCGTGTAATCCAAAACATCGGTATGGACTCTATCGTCCCCATTAACTATGAGGGACACATGATTCAACCCCTCCAATTCCTCAAAGCTGTCCTCCCCAATCCCCAAGATTTGGGTGAAAACTATGAGGGAGAAACCTCTATCGGTTGCCGTATCCGTGGTATCAAGGATGGTAAGGAACACACTTACTACGTTTACAACAACTGCTCGCACCAAGCCGCTTACGACGAAACTGGTATGCAAGGCGTGAGCTACACCACTGGTGTTCCTGCCTGCATCGGCGCGCGTCTCTTCATGCAAGGTGTATGGAACAAGCCCGGTGTGCACAATGTGGAAGAGTTTGATCCCGATCCCTTCATGGAAGAACTCAACAAACAAGGTCTTCCTTGGCACGAAATCCACGACGGCGATTTGGAACTCTAATTCCCTCTTTCCACTGATCAGCCTTCCTCGTGAAGCTATGCTTTTGTCTTCAATTTAAGACAAAACTCGGAAAGTTGACCTTAAAAAAAGATCCAGCGCAATGGTAGTCTACTACCGTTGCGCTGTTTTGTAGATTTAACTGGGTTAATACCTGCTTTTTACTACTCGAGGTGATAAAATAGGCTCATAAATGGTGGAAAATAGCGCGAGATGTATTATCTTTGTCAAATAATTAGCTTTTCTTGGGTAGTTAGGCACTGCGCACGAGCAAAAGAAGTGAGAAGATGCTGCGCTTAGAAAAGTCTTTGGAAACGAAATAATATACCTTATCATGAAATATTCTCCCCTATTCCTAGGCTTGAGTTTGTTTTGCACTGCGCCTGCCTTGTGCACTCAAGTCAATGCAGCTCTTATGATGCAAGTTGTCACCAAAAACATGGTGAAACTCCCCGTTTCTACTGACCCCAGCATCGAGTTTATTCCCCTGAGTAGTTTCGATTTGTCGAAGATGGAAAACGGTTGGAAGAGTCCACAAGCCAACAAAAGCATCGAAGGAAATCCCATTCGTTTGGGAAAAACCACCTATGAAAGTGGAGTAGGGGTGCACGCACCTTCGCGCATCGTGGTAAAACTCAATGGCGCAGTCACCACCTTCCGTGCTGTGGGTGGCATTGATGCTGAAGTGGAAAATCCCAACAATCCTCGCAGCAAGGCAGCAATTCTCGATTATCGCGTAGTGCTTCGTGGACAGGATGGTCAAGACCAAGTGGTGAAAAGCGGTTCGATGAATCGCGATTCCGCACCCATCCAGCTCGATGTTGATGTGCGCAATGCCAAATATCTCATCCTCGAGGTGAACAACGGCGGAGGAGAAGGCAACTGGGGCGACCACTTCGACTGGGCAAATGCCTATTTCATCTATCACGAGCAAAACTCCACGCGTCCCGAGACTGTTTCTCCCGATGTGTTGAAGACACCTTTAGCTTGCGCCACCGACATCTTCTCCCTCCCTGGTAAGCGCGTGTTGCACAAAATCGTCACTTCCGATCCCACGCTCAATATTTCCGTCATCGACCTTCCCGAAGGACTCACTTGGAATGCCAAACGCCGTGTTGTAGAAGGCACTGTGCCCGAAGCAGAAGGCGTATATCACTACAACATTGTGTCTACGGATGGCAAGGAACAGCAGATTTTGGCTAAAGCCACTCTCACTGTCAAGAAAAATCTCCCCTTGGCAAAACCCATGATGGGATGGATTTCTTGGAACGTGGTGCAAGACAAAATCTCTACTGACGTGGTGAAGAAAGTGTCGGATGCTATGGTGAACCAAGGTTTGAAAGATGTTGGATACAACTACCTCATCATCGACGACCTCTGGCATGCTAAAAATCGTCATAGCGATGGTCGTCCCCAAGAAGACCCAGCTAAATTCCCCATCGGCATGAAAGCCACGGTGGACTATGCTCACAGCAAGGGCTTGAAGTTTGGCATTTATTCCGATGCTGCCAACAACACTTGTGCAGGAGCCTTTGGTTCGTATGGCAAAGAAGTGATTGACGCTAAACAATATGCAGCGTGGGGTGTAGACTTACTCAAATACGACTATTGTCATGCACCCAGTGATGCCGCCTCTGCTCAAGTGCGCTACAAGGCAATGGGAGATGCGCTCAAACAATCAGGTCGCGACATCCTATTATATATGTGTGAATGGGGTGTTCGTGAACCTTGGAAATGGGGTTTCACCACAGGTTCTCCCGTATGGCGTTCCACTTACGACACACGCGATGGATGGAATGGAAAACAAGGAGGAATTGGCATCATTCAAAGCATTGCCAGTATGAAAGACCTCTGGGCTTATTCCGGAGTCAATCGTTTCAATGATGCCGATATGATGTGCGTAGGCATTCACGGCACAGGAAAATCCAGCAACGACCTCGTAGTCGGTACTCCTGGTATGACACAAGACGAATATCGCACGCAGTTTGCCCTCTGGTGTATGTGGTCTTCCCCCTTGTTGCTCTCTTTCGACCTCACCAAACCCATCACGGCAGACGACAAGAAAATCATGACCAATGCCGCACTCATTGCGCTCGATCAAGATGAACTTGGACAGCAAGCCGAATACATCGGCACAATCGACAATGTGGTTTATCTCATGAAAGACCTCGCCAATGGTGATGTAGCTGTTTCTGCCACCAACATGAGCGAACACACCAAGGAAGCTGTCTTCGATTTCTCCAAGTTCTCAGCCCTAGATCCCACGGCAGACTACTACACCTACGATTGCCAACTCCAAAAGGCGGGTGAAAACACGGTGAAATCCGTGCTTCGCGCTCAAGTGCGCAAGCACGCCACCGTCGTTTATCGTCTCAGTCGCAACAAAATCACCGGTATCTCTTCTGTTTCTGCCGAAAAGGACAAGAAGACAACCGTAAATTTTGACCTCAGTGGGCGCAAAGTGGCACACCCCACTGCTGGACAGCTAGTCATCACTGACGGACATCCCGAGATTGTGCAGTAGCAAATATCCTTTCTTGGGTCTGCGCTTCCCAATAGCCACAAACAAATTTCACCGCTTGTATCAATCCTGTTGATGCAAGCGGTGATTGCGTTATTATTTACGTTATCGTTTGCATCATTGGAGGGGATAGAAATGAAAATCCCTTTGTCAAAACTTTTGAAATCCTTGCACAACCGCATAAATTGCACTAACTTTGTAGAAACATAATGCACACCATCATGAGCGCACGACTTCTTTGGGTGGATGATGAAATAGACCTCCTTCGTCCCCATTGCATCTTCCTCGAAAAGCGAGGATACGACATCACCACCTGCAATAATGGTGCTGATGCCGTCGATTTGTGCAAAACACAAGCCTTCGACCTCGTGTTGCTCGATGAAAATATGCCCGGTCTCTCTGGTCTCGAAACCCTGTCCGCCATCAAAACCCTGCATCCTGAGATGCCCGTGGTGATGGTGACGAAGAATGAAGCCGAAGATTTGATGGATCAAGCCATCGGAGCGCAAATTACAGACTATCTGTTGAAACCCGTCAATCCGATGCAGATTCTTCTCGCGCTCAAAAAGCACATCCACGCACAAGAGATTAGACAAGAACACACAGAAATCGGTTATCGCCAAGACTTTTCGCGCATTGCGCTGAGCATGGACGATGCACAAGATGCCGAAGCGTGGAAAGAACTCTACAAAAAACTCGTGCACTGGGAGTTGCAACTTGAAGAAGCTCCCGACTCTGCGATGAACGAATTGCTGCGCACGCAGAAAGAAGAAGCCAATGCCGCCTTCACCAAGTTTGTTCGCCGCAACTATGAGTCGTGGGTGCAACATCTAGATGCAGAAGACACGCCCTTGCTCTCGCCCATGGTGATGCGCAAAACCGTGCTTCCCAAACTCAAAGCGGGAAAACGCGTGGTGTGGGTGGTGCTCGACAATTTCCGCTACGATCAGTGGCGCACACTGGCGAAAGCTCTCGCCAATGATTTCGACATTGACGAACAACTTTACTATGCGATTCTCCCCACTGTGACGCAATATGCGCGCAATGCGCTCTTTGCCGGACTCATGCCGCTCGAGCTCAAACAGCAGTATCCCCATCTCTGGGTGGATGAAGAGGAAGACGAAGGGAAGAATCAGCATGAGGAGGAATTGCTCCGCAAACAGTTGGAACGACTGCGCCAACCCACGGCTTTTTCCTACCACAAACTCAATGACTCTTCAGCTGCCGAACAAGCGTTGGCGTCTTATGCCGAATGGTCGAAGCGTCCGCTCAATGTGGTGGTCATTAATTTCATTGATATGCTTTCCCATGCGCGCACGGAGAGTAAGATGGTGCGCGAACTAGCGTCCAACGAAGCGGCTTATCGTGCCATCACGCTCTCGTGGTTCCGCCATTCTGCCATTCGAGAACTCTTTCGTCGCTTGGCGGAGGGTGATGCAGAAGTCATTTTGACCACAGACCACGGTTCTATTCGCGTGGATCGCCCCTGCAAAGTGGTGGGTGACCGCAATGTGAACACGAATCTGCGCTATAAGTTGGGAAAAAATCTCAACTATCCGCCAAAAGAAGTCTATGAGGTGCGCAATCCTGCTGCGTTGAAACTCCCTTCGCCCAATCTCTCCACGGCTTACATCTTTGCCACGGGCACGCGCTTCTTTGCTTATCCCAATAACTACAACCACTATGTGCAGTTCTATCGCGACACCTTCCAACATGGCGGACTCTCTATGGAGGAAATGATGGTGCCCCTCGCAACCCTGCGACCAAAATAGAAATTAGACGTTAGAAATTAGACGTTAGACGTTAGAAGGGAGTCCTTCTGGTTCTCTCTAGTTTCTCTAGCATCTCTAGATGCTCTAGTTCTTCTAGATGCTCTAACGTCTAATCTCTAACGTCTAGCGTCTAATCTCTAACGTCTACCCTCTAACGTCTACCCTCTAATGTCTAAAATAATCATTGCCATCGACGGCCACAGTTCGTGCGGAAAGAGCACCATGGCCAAAGCACTAGCCCAACAAGTAGGTTACATCTATGTAGATAGCGGAGCCATGTATCGTGCCGTCACCCTCTTCGCCCTTCGTGAGCAACTCTTCAATGCGGATGGCAGTGTGCAAGCCGAAGCCCTGCAGGCGCGTATGTCAGACGTCAAAGTGCATTTCAAACTCGACCCTGACACCCATCTTCCTGTTACTTACCTCAACGAAGAGCGCGTGGAAGACGAAATCCGCACCCTTGAAGTCAGTCAGCACGTCAGTCCCATTGCAGCTCTGCCCTTTGTGCGCGAAGCCATGACCGCAGCGCAACAAGCGATGGGCGAGGAAAAAGGCATCGTGATGGACGGTCGCGACATCGGTACAGCCGTGTTCCCTCATGCCGAACTCAAAATCTTTGTCACTGCTTCTGCCGAAGTGCGTGCGCAACGCCGTTTCGATGAACTCCAAGCCAAAGGACTACCAGCGTCTTATGAAGACATTTTGAAAAACGTCCAAGAGCGCGACTACATCGACTCCCACCGCGAAGTCAGTCCCTTGCGCCAAGCCGAAGATGCCCTTGTGCTCGACAACTCCCACCTCACTCGTGAGGAACAAAACCAGTGGTTGTTGCAACAATTTGATACTACAGTGCGCAATGCCCAATAAATGTCCTCCTCTTTGGCGTTCTTGTGGCTTTAGTCATCCTAGGTGATATTTTCTTCAAATATTCCGGATATCAAACCATCAGATTCCCTCTGTTTTGATAGTTAGATTCTTTCATTTACATTGCAGTAGGTACGATTGTACTTGCTGCTTTTGTTTTTGTACCCCCTATAAGTATATGGGGAGATATAGCCCCAAAGAGTGAAAAAATCGTGGAAAAGTGACGGAAAAACTTTGAAGTAGGTATGAAATGACAACCCTAGTTGTCAAAATGTTTTGATTGTTGTTCGTTTGGGAAAATTCCTTGAGAAAGGCAAGAGAAAGAGCGGTGGAAATTTGGACATCTTCCTCACGCGCGTATATGCGCGCGCCTTCCAACAGCGATGTTGATTTTTTGCTGTCACAAGTGTCACACGAGCGATGAAAATTAAACCCAAATCGGTCATTAGACCGTTATAGTGCAATTTGTTATAGAGAATATAACTTCCTGCCATCTTTCATTCTCTTGTTGGCATCTTGTTTCTTGTTGGATTTCATCCTTCGTTTTCTCGCCATGGCATAACTCGAGCAAGCTCGGTTCTGCTCATTTGGCTTAACGAAAACGTTCGTTCTCGACGTAGCCCACTACGCCTTCGAACTCACAACCAACCATCTGCTCAACAATCTAATGAAATATGTTCAGAATCTAATGACCGATTTGGGTTAAACTAATTTGGGGCAAAATATCCGCCCAAATTTCCGATAAAAACTGCTCTTTGCGATGGCTTTTCTTGCCGAATTTGCAACCTTTATACGTTTTAATGGTTAAAATAAGTATGTGTTTCGCGCAATAGATTGATATATAGTGGTTTATGGCTAATCTGTGACACTTGTGACAGCAAAAAGGTAAAAACTCCTGTGAGGCGTGCGCGTACGCGCGCGTGAGAAGAAGGGTTTTTAGAAAAGTTTGCATTCTCAAAAAGCAAAATTGTGAGAGAGGGAAAAATGATTGAGTTGAGGTCAGCAACGAGTAGAATAATCTTCTTGCTGCGATGCAGGATTCTGTAAAAAAACGACGTGTCGTTTTACTGAAAACATCGTGTCATTTTATCGAAAACATCGTGTCGTTTTATAGAAAACAACGTGTCGTTTTGTTGAAAACAACGTGTTGTTTTTGAAAAAGTGACGTGTTGTTTGAACAGAGAGGAGAGAAAGAGTGATAAATATCCCCCGTCCTCTGAGAAAAAAGTGTAGGGGCATCGGCTCAACGGAGATGAAAGAGTGAAGTATTTGGCCACGTCAGCGGAAAAGCGTATTTTTGCACTGCATAAAGGCTCCGTAGCTTAGCTGAATAGAGCGTCAGATTCCGGTTCTGAAGGTCATGGGTTTGAATCCCATCGGGGTCACTTTTTCGGCGATTTCTCCACAAAACTTTGAAGAAAGGATGAAAAGTGAGGAGAAAACGGCAAAGTAAACTAGAAAAGGCGGTAAAAATTTGGTGGTTTCAGAAAAACTTCCTATTTTTGCACTCGCAAATGAGACGTGCGCTCCATGAGGTGCCATAGCTCAGTTGGTAGAGCAAAGGACTGAAAATCCTTGTGTCCCCGGTT